>OLND01000044.1_pt1 | contig 129606 bp, 174 predicted proteins | sample 1672031 | NCBI WGS metagenome assembly OLND01 (sample SAMEA3136638, study PRJEB25190) | human gut metagenome | biome: human gut; feature: human-associated habitat; material: faeces | place: Austria | collected 2013 | reverse complement strand
TTGAAAAAGTATCTATAAAAAAATTAATAGTGCAAACAAATTTAATTAATGTTATTAATTTTTTGTTGACATATTATGGTATGCAATATGTAGAAGGGACGATGACAGCAACGATTAATTGTTTAGCACCAGTTATGATGTTTATTGTATCTGTTTCTTTGTGCAAATGGAATTGGAAAATTCTGATCTCATTTATGATAAGTTTTTTAGGATTTTTAATAGCCATTCATTCGACTTTTTAATATAGGAAAGGGAATCTTTTTTTTAATAACGGCATTGTTTATTTACAATTTTGGTAATTATCGATTAAAAGATATTACACATAATCCATTCATTTATAACTTATATATGTTATTAATAGCTTTTTTTGAATTTATTGTTATTTTGTTGTTTCAAAAGAATGATTTATTTAAAACAGTAAACACTTTTTCTTTATGGTTATTTATTTTAACTTCTGGAATTGGATATGCCTATATTCAATGTGTTTATTTTTTATCAATTCATTCAATAGGTCCTTTAAAAACAAGTTTTTTTATGGCATTTAGTCCTGCTTTTACCTATTTTTTCTCTTTGATTTTATTAAAAGAAAAATTTGATTTTTTTGTTTTAATTGGATTTATAGTGATTTTTACAGCTTCGTTTTATTTTATCTCAAAGAAAGAAAATTAGATTTAGACAAGTATATGACTTCATGATATACTTATATGTAGAAATGTGATTAAAAGAGGTTGTTAACATGAAATATTTGAATGAAATTATAAATGTATTAGGAATGAAAACAATTATTATTATTTCGGTAAGTATTTTAGTTTTGATATCGGTTATTTTGACATATCGCTTGTTAAAATTAAAACATTATCGTAATGAAATTGTTGATTTAGAAAATAAAATGAATGCAATTAAATCCTTACCTATTCAATATCGACTAGGAAGGGTAAAAGGAATTGCTAAAAATATGCCAGAATTGCAAGAAAAATATGAAACTTATGATGCAAAATTTGCTGAATTAACAGATCTTCAAAATGATGAAATCATTCCGCTTGTTAATGATATTGATGAAGCACTTTATTATCGAAAATTACGAGGTGTTCAAAAAAAGATGAACTCTTTAGAGGAAAAAGTGATTCATTATGCAAAGGAATCAAAACAACTTTTAAAAGATATAGAAGTTATTACAGAAATTGAAAATATTCAAAGATTAGAAATTATCAAAGTTAAAGAAAAATATCGTGCTACAAATGATAACTATGCACAGATTCGTTTTAAAGTTGAGGACTACGTTCCTAAAGTACAAGATGTATTTCATGATATTGATGAACGCTTTGTTGAATTAGAAAATTATATGAATAATCAACAATTTGAAGAAGCTAAGACATATACAGAAGATATTTCAAAATATATCGATGCTTTAGATCAACAGTTAAGTGATTTACCTACATATATTTCTGTTGTTCGTCAATATTTACCAAAACGCTTAAATGAACTAAAGTCAATTATGCAAGATATGCAAGAAAAAGATTTTGCTGTTGAAAGAATGAATGCTACGATCCGTATTTCTAAGATTGATAATGATTTACACGAGACAGAAAAAAATATAAAGAATTTAAAATTGGAAAACGTTGGACAAAATATAGAAGTCATGACGGATGAGTTAAATCTATTGTATTCTGATTTTGAAAAAGAAAAGAATGCATATGCACTCTACGAAGAAAAACGAAATGAATGTTATAAATTCGTTAATAAGATAGAAAGTGGACTTTTAGAGGCTAAAGAAAGTATTCATGAGTTAGAAAAAAACTATATTTTAGATGATTATACGATTACAATAGAAGATGATTATAATCAATTTCAATCAATTGTTGATGATTTAGCGGAAATTACAAAGATTATTGAAACTAAAGATTTTTCTTATATAGAAATGATTGATGATTTTTCAAGAATTGTTGAACAAAGTAAACCATATAATGATTCTTTGATTAAACATATTGAATTAGCAGAAACATTACGTATTCAAGAAAAGAGAGCTTTGGATGAGTTAGACAATATTAATATTGTTTTATTAGAAATTAAATCTGAAATTAGAAATAAACATTTACCAATGATTAGTGAATCTTATCAAGATTATATTGATGACTCTTATCAAAAAGCAGATTCCATCTTAAATTTTATTAGAAAAAGACCAATTGATTTAAAGAGTTTATCACTTCAAGTAGATGCTGCAAGAGATGTTATTTATAAATTGTATGATAATGTGCATAATTTGATTGTTACTGCTGAAATGGTAGAGGATGCAATTGTTTTTGGAAATAGATATCGTTCTTCATTTTTAGAAGTTAATACAGAGCTTACAAAAGCGGAATTACTTTATAGAAATGGGGAATATACTAAAGCATTATCAACAGCTGTTGATATTATTGAAAAAATAAAACCGGATTCTTATGAAATGTTGGTTAATAAAAAAAGTCCTAAGGCTGAATAGGACTTTTTTCATGAGGGTCATATGTTATCGAAAATTGAATAAAAATAAAATATGGAGGGAAATATGGTATATCTAGATTATGCTGCGACAACACCTTATAATAAGGATGTTTTAAAAACATATACACAATTGTTAGAAAAATATTTTTATAATGCTGATAGTATTTATAGCCAAGGAATTGAAGTGAATCGCTTATTAGAAAAATCGAGAGGTTTACTTGCTAAAATGTTAGATGTTGATGAAGAAGAAATGATTTTTACAAGTTGTGGAAGTGAAGCAAACAATATGGCTATTAAAGGAATTGCTTTTCAATATCAAAATAGAGGGAAACATATTATCACAACTTCGATAGAACATTCTTCAGTGTATGAAACATGTAAAGAATTAGAAGAAGTATTTGGATTTGAAGTAACTTATTTACCTGTTGATCATACGGGACATATTCAAATTGATGATTTAAAGAAAAGTATTCGAAATGATACGATTTTAGTGAGTGTCATGTGTATTAATAATGAAGTTGGATCTATTCAACCCATTGAGGAAATAAAAAATGTACTCAAAGATCATCCGCTTGTTAAGTTTCATGTTGATATGGTGCAAGCTTTAGGTAAGATAAAGATAGATTTAAAAGGTATCGACTGTGCATCGTTTTCTGCACATAAAATAAATGGTTTAAAGGGGAGCGGATTGCTTTTTAAAAGAAAATCTACTACTTTAGTACCACTTATTAATGGAGGACAGCAAGAGTTTGGTTTACGTGGAGGAACTAGTAATGCTTGTACGTATATTGTTCTTGCTAAAACTTTAAGATTAGCATTAGAAAATTTTGATCAAAAAGAAAAATATGTTTCGAAATTAAGTAAATATTTAATAAAAGAATTACAGACAATTCCAGATGTTATTATTAACACTGGAGGTAAAGTGTCAAGTCATATTGTTAATTTTTCATGTATTGGTTATAAACCAGAAGTTATTTTGCATGCTTTGGAGGAAAAAGATATTCTTATTTCTACAAGAAGTGCGTGTAGTTCTAAAACAAGTGATGTTTCTAGGGTGATGCAACAATTGCATTTGCCTGATGAAGTTGCAAAAAGTGCTTTGAGAGTAAGTATAAGTAATTTGACAAAAGAAGAAGAAATTGATAAATTTATTTATTGTTTGAAAGAAGTATTAGATTCAATAAAAAAACAGAGGTAAGATATGGAAGCAAATTATATTGTCGTTCGTTTTGGAGAACTTACAACAAAAGGTAAAAATAGAAAATTATTTACACAAAAATTATTAAAAAACACAAAAGAAATTCTTTTTGAATTTCCACAATTACAATATCAATTACAATATGATCGTTTATACATTTATCTAAATGGTGCAAATCATTTGTTAGTCAATGAAAAATTAAAAACAGTTTTTGGTATTCATTCTTTTTCAAATGCCTATAAATTTGAAAAAGATCTAGATGTTGTTAAAGATGCAATTGCTAAAATGATCAACGAAGATACCAAAACAACATTTAAAATCAACACAAAACGTAGTGATAAAACATTTCCTAAAAAGTCACAAGACATTAATAGAGAAATTGCAGGACATGTTTTTCATCATGTAGATAGACAGTTAAAAGTAGATGTTCATCATCCAGAAATGTTGGTTACAGTTGAGATTAGACATGACGCTATTTACGTTATGACAAATATTATCAAAGGTGCAGGTGGATATCCTGTTGGTATTGGTGGAAAGGCATTGTTAATGTTATCGGGTGGAATTGATTCTCCTGTAGCAGGATACTTAACTTTAAAACGTGGTGTCGATATTGAATGTGTTCACTTTGCAGCGCCACCATACACAAATGAATTTGCTAGAGAAAAAGTTTTTGATTTAGTAGATAAATTAAGACATTATACACATGGTCAAATTACAGTTCATGTTGTTAATTTTACAAAATTACAACTTGCAGTTTATGATCATTGTGATGAAAGTTATGCCATGACAGTTATGCGTAGAATGATGTATCGTATTGGAGAAAAACTTGCTATAAAAAATCATTGTTTAGCACTTGTTAACGGTGAAAGTATTGGACAAGTAGCTTCACAAACATTAGATAGTATGAATGTAATCAATCAAGTTATTTCGATTCCGGTATTAAGACCTGTGTTATGTCTTGATAAATTAGAAATTATTGATATTGCTCAAAAAATAGATACTTATGATATTTCTATTAGACCACATGAGGATTGTTGTACAATTTTCACACCTAAAGCACCTGCTACAAAACCAAAAAGTTATAAGGCTGAAGCTTTTGAAGTAACTTTTGATTATGAAACATATGTTAATGAATGTGTAGAAAATGTTGAAACAATTGTTGTTGATGCAAATTATAAAAATGATGAAGATATTTTTTAAAAAAAGCGTATAGTTTTTTATTCCTGATGCAAAATAAAAGTGTCAGGAGGTGACACAACATGGCACAAAGTAATAATAGCAATAGATTAGTTGTACCAGGAGCTCAAAATGCGATCGACCAAATGAAATATGAAATTGCAAATGAATTTGGTGTTAATTTAGGTCCTGATACAACTGCTAGAGCGAATGGCTCTGTTGGTGGAGAAATTACTAAAAGATTAGTTAAAATGGGACAAGAACAAATGTCTCGTTCTTCATATAATAACAAATAGTAATATGGGAATAGTTTTCTTAATAAAAGAGGACTATTCTTTTTTTATGAGTGTTGAAAGAGCTTACATTTTTTTTGATAATTTCACTAGAAATATTGTTTTTGTGTACTAAATTATGTACAATATAGTTATATTGCTAGGAGGTAAATTATGGTAAAAGTAATGGCGGTAAACGCAGGAAGTTCCTCTTTAAAATTCCAATTGATCAATATGCCAAGTGAAGAAGTTATCACTTTGGGATTAGTTGAAAGAATTGGACAAGAAGTTGGAAATTTTGTAATTAAAGTAAATGGAGAAAAAATACAAACACAAACACCAATTCCTGATCATCAAGTGGCAGTTGACTTATTATTAAATGCTCTTGTTGATCATCATATTGTTGAAAGTTTGGAAGAAATAGATGCAGTGGGACATCGTGTTGTACATGGAGGAGAAGATTTTGATGATTCTGTAGTCGTTGACGAAGAAGCAGTAAAAAAAGTTACAGATTTAGCAGAGTTAGCTCCTTTACATAATCCAGCAAATATCATTGGTTATAAAGCATTTAAAGAAGCTTTGCCTGATCATGTAGGACATGTTTTTGTTTTTGATACGGCATTCCATCAAACATTAGATAAAGAAAGATATTTATATCCTTTACCACTTGAATATTATACAGATTTAAAAGTAAGAAAATATGGAGCACATGGGACAAGTCATAAATATGTTTCTCAACAAGCTATTGAAATGTTAGGAAATCCTAAAGAATCAAGAATTATTGTTTGTCATTTAGGAAATGGAGCAAGTGTTTCAGCTGTTCAAGATGGTAAATGTATTGATACATCTATGGGATTTACACCACTTGCAGGTGTAATGATGGGAACACGTTCTGGAGATGTTGATCCTTCAGTTATGCCTTATTTATGTAAAAAATTAAATAAAACAGCAGATGAAGTTTTAGAAATCTATAATAAAAAATCTGGAATGTTAGGAATTTCAGGCATTTCTTCTGATTCTAGAGATATTGAAAATGCTTTATTTAACGAAGGAAATGAACGTGCTTTATTAACTGGTTTATTATATGCACGTATTGTTTCAAAATATATTGGACAATATTACGCTGAATTAGGTGGTTGTGACGCTATTTGCTTTACAGCGGGAGTTGGTGAAAACGCTGCTTATTTAAGACGTTTAATTATTGACAATGTCTCAAGAGCATTTGGTGTTTTCTTAGATGAAGAGCTCAACAGCATTAGAAGTGATGAAAATCGTGTGATTTCACATCAGTATTCTCAAATTAAAGTGATGGTCATTCCAACAAATGAAGAAGTCATGATTGCAAGAGATACAGTTCGTTTGTTAGATTTATAAACCTGTGCAAACAGGTTTTTTCTTTGTCTAAGGTATGTTATTATAAAATAGGGTGAAAATTATGATAGAAAAGATTTTAAATAAAATAGATGAATATGAATGTATTTGTTTATATCGTCATGTTAATCCGGATTATGATGCTTTTGGGAGTCAATTTGGAATGTATGATTTAATTCAAAATACTTTTGAAAATAAAGAAGTCTATTTTGCAGGTGATTTTTCTTCTGATTTAGTGGCTAAATATCAATTTAATGGAGAAATCAATGAACCGAATTTTGAAAAACCAACTTTAGGAATTGTTTTAGATACAGCTAATCAAGAAAGAATTGATGGTGATATTAGTTTATGTAAAGAAATTATAAAAATTGATCACCATATTGTTGTTGATTCTTATGGAAATTTAAATTTAGAAGATAGTACAGCTTCTTCATGTAGTCAAATAGTGGCTTTGTTTTTAAAAAATAAACGTGTAAAACTTTCAAGCTTTGGAGCTGCAGCTCTTTATATGGGAATTATAGGGGATACAAATAGATTTATGTATTCAGCTACTGATGAGCGTACTTTTGAAGCGGCAATGTATTTATATAATTATGATTTTGATATGCAAGCACTTTATGAAAGAATGTATATGAAACATGTGAAAGATTTAAAAGTGAATGCTTTTATCCTAAATCATTATATTGAAGATGAGGGTGTTGCTTACTATGTTTTAAAAGATGAAGATTTAAAACATTTAAATATTTCAAGAGAAAGAGGCTCTGATTTTGTTAATTTATTAAGTTCAGTTGATGAATATAAAGTATGGTTAGCTATAACAGAAAATACAAAAGATCATAATTGGCGTGTTTCAATGAGATCGAGACATATTCCTGTTAATGAAATTGCGAATAAATATCGAGGTGGCGGACATGCGTTTGCTTCGGGGGCAACACTTTTATCTTTAGATGAATTACCTTTATTATTAAATGATATCAAGGAGAGAATAAATGAATAATTTTATACAAAGTATCATTGACGAAATAAAAAGACATTTTTCTTCATCTAAAATACAAACAACTAAAAAATGGAGCTATTTAATTCCATTGATTGTCGTTTGTCTTTTAGGTATTATAGGAGAGTATGTTTTATTACTACCAATTCATTATCAATCTCAAACATTTATTTTCCATTTGATTTTTTTAATTGTTATCTTTGTTATTTTACATGCGATATTATTAGGTACATTTGATAAAACATCTAAATATTTAATGTTTGTAGTCGTTGCCTTATTTGTTTATATAGGTGTTGGTTCGGTATATAGTTTGCCTATTTTTCATGCAAAAACATATCAAAATCAATTACAATTAAATAAAAAAGCTGATTTTTATAAAGATAATGAGACGATTTCTTATCAATCAATTCCTGTTGTAGATCGTGAAAGTGCTATTAAACTAGGTGATCGAAAAATGGGACAAATGATAGATTATGTTTCACAGTTTGAAGTAGATGAATCTTATGAACAAATTAATTATCAAGATACTCCTTATCGAGTTACACCATTAGAATATAGTGATTTAATTAAATGGATAACAAATCGAAAAGAAGGCTTACCAGCTTATGTTAAAGTGAATATGGTAAGTCAAGAATCTGAAGTTGTTGAATTGAAAGAAGGCATGAAATATTCAAAATCTGAACATTTTGGTAGAAATATTAATCGTCATTTAAGGATGAATTATCCTACGAAAATGTTTGAAGAATTAGCTTTTGAAATTAACGATGAAGGTATTCCTTATTGGATTGCTCCTGTATTTGAATATAAAATAGGTCCTTTTGGTGGAAAAGATATTGTAGGAGCAGTTTTAGTAAATGCTGTTGATGGTAAGCATAAATATTATGATATTAAAGATATTCCTAATTGGGTAGATCGTGTTTATCCAGCAGAGTTAGTTATTCAACAGTTAGAAAATTATGGAAAATATACACATGGTTATATTAATTCTGTTTTCTCACAAAAAGGTGTGTTACAATCAACAGATGGATATAATTATATTGTTATTGATGATGATGTTTATTTGTACACAGGTCTTACAAGTGTTTCTAAAGATGCAAGTAATGTTGGATTTGCATTAATTAATTTACGTACAAAAGAAGGCAAATATTATCATATTTCTGGAGCAGAAGAATATTCGGCAATGTCTTCGGCAGAAGGAAAGGTACAAAACTTAAAATATAAAGCAACATTTCCAATTTTAGTCAATGCAGGAGGAGAGCCTACTTATTTCCTTTCTTTAAAAGATAGTAGTAATCTTGTTAAGATGTATGCCTTTGTCAGTGTTAAAAATTATCAAATTGTAGCAACAGGAAGTAGTGTATCTGAGGCTGAAAAAGCTTATTATGAGGTTTTATCTCAAAATGGTAAAAGTCATGAAGAATTTGAAGAAAATACTTTAACTGGCAAAATTTCTTCAATTAATAGTGCTGTTAAAGAAGGCAATAGTGTCTATTATTTTAAACTAGAGGGTGATGATCATATTTATATTGCGGATCTGTCCCTTTCTAATTCGTTACCGCTTGTACAAGCTGGCGATGAAGTTGAAATTCAATTTATTTCGAATGAACATCAAAGTGTGGTTATTAGTCAATTTAAAGCTAAATAATTTAAAATAGGAATACGAGTTATTCCTATTTTTTGCAATTTTATGAAATTATTATAATAAATAGAAAAAAAAGAGTGTATTTTTTATAAATATTTATTATAATGATAAAGCATTTTAAGATAAGGGAGAGGTTTAAATAATGATTCAATTTTTCAAAAAAAATATCGAATCTAATAAAAAACTAAGAACATTTGAAATAATTGTTTTATGTTTACTTGTTTTTACTTCAATTGGTTCAGTTTTTTATGGTTTGATGCAAATTCATAAAGACGTAGGAGATCTGCAATATGTTCAATCTGTCATGATGGATAGAGATAAAGATGAAGAAGATTATGATTCGGATAACAAAGTTTGTGATGTCATTTATCGAAAAGGTGATCAAAAACTTGTGGTATCTTATGATTATGAAGATTATGTTAAATTAAATAAAAATTCAATCAAAGCATATGAATTCAAAACAGAAAATGGACAAAATCTTTATTTTGATCATAAAGATGTAAGTCGTCAAGAAGCAAGTCATACTTATAAAGAAATGATGGCAGAAGAAACATTATCTGTTTTCAATTTAGCGAGTGCAACATTTATTTTAATGTTATCTGTTGCGATTATGATGTTATTCTCTAAACAATTTACAACATATGAAAAATCATGGTTTATCTCAATTATGGTGTTAGCTACGATTTTATCTGTGTTATTCCCAGAAGATAGTGCCAATGGTGTAAACGGTATTATCATTATGATTCTTTATTTATTAGATACATTCTTAAATATTTTATGTGAACTACTGATATCTAAACAATCAAGGTATAATTTCTTGGTTTCTGTCTTGGTAGAAATTGTGGAAATTGTTTCTTGTGTTGTTTTAATGTATCGTTTTGCAACAATGGCAACAACTTTATTTTTCTGGTTACCTATTGATATTATTAGTTATATTAACTGGTCTAAACATCGCGATGAAGAAGATGATGAACTTACAATGGTAAGAAAATTAAAAGGATATCAAGAAGTTTTAGTTATTATTGGTATTATTGTTTGGACAGTTGTTGTAGGTTATTTTATTAGTGGTTTAGATATCGCTACTGATTTTTATAACAATAAAACATTAGAAACAGCTATTATTTATATTGACGCTTGTGCATCAGCAGTTGGAATCGCCAACGGTCTCTTTATTTTCTTTAGATTAAGAGAACAATGGATTGCTTGGTATATATGTGCATTTTTAGAAGCAGTTATTAACATAATGTCAGGACAATATGTTTTACTTCCTTTAAAACTGGGTTATTTTACAAATACAACTTATGGATATATTAAATGGAGTAGATATATCAAAGAACATCAAAATAAAGAAAAAGTATCTTTGTTTTAAAAAAATAATTTAAAATAAAATATTTTCAAAGTACTAAGAGTTTTTCAGGAGTACTTGAGAATGTTGATTGAAACTGTTACAATAGGATGTGTAAAAAATTATTAATAGGAGAGATAATGTATGGCAATTAGTGCAGGAGATTTTAGAACAGGATTAACTTTAATTATTGATGGTGATCCTTGCCAAGTGTTGGATTTCCAACATGTTAAACCTGGTAAAGGAGCAGCTATTTTAAAAACTAAAATGAGAAACTTGAAAACAGGAGCTATTCAAGAAAAGAACTTCAATGCTTCAACTAAATTTGATCAAGCTAATATTTCTAAAAAAGCAGCTCAATTTTCTTATGAAGCAGACAATACTTTCTACTTCATGGATATGGAAACATATGATACATATGAATTATCTGAAGAACAAGTTGGTTATAATAAATACTTTATTGTCGAAGGAACTGAAGTTTATTTAGTATTCTTTGAAGGATTATTATTAAACGTTTCTGTTTCTGAAAAAGTAGAATTAACTATTGTAGAAACAGATCCAGCTATCAAAGGGGCACCATCTAACCAAACAAAAGACGCTAAAACTGAAACAGGTTTAACTCTTAGAGTTCCTCAATTTATTGAACAAGGTGAAAAAATCGTTGTTTTTTCAGCTGATGGAAAATACGCAGGAAGAGCTTAATAAAGCTCTTTTTTATCATGGGTAAAGTTGTATTAATTACAGGTGGGGCCAAAGGTATTGGTAGAGCCATTGCTTTAGAGTTAGCGAAGAATCAATATGATATTGTTATTAATTATTTAACGTCAAATCAAGAAGCAGAATGTTTAAAAGAACATATTATTCAACAATATCATGTACGTTGTTTGGCTTTAAAAGCAGATGTTTCTATAGAAGATCAAGTTGAAAAAATGATTCAAGAAATTGATGAACGATTAGGTGGTGTTGATATTTTAATCAATAATGCAGGAATTGATTTATCTAATTTATTTCATTTAAAAACGGCGGATGAGTTTAGAAAGACTTTAGATGTTAATGTTGTGGGGGCTTATAATTGTAGTAAAAGTGTTTCAGCACATATGCTTAAACAAGACTATGGACGTATTATCAATATTTCCTCGACAAATGGCATGAATACATATTATCCTATGTGTATTGATTATGATGCTTCTAAAGCGGCGCTTATTTCTTTAACACACAATTTGGCGTTTGAGTTTGGACCCTATATTCATGTAAATTGTATTGCTCCAGGATTTATTGGTACAGAAAATGAACTTGATGGCTATGATGAAGAATTTTTAAAAGAAGAACAAGAAAAAATTATGGTTAAACGCTATGGCAAACCTGAAGAAGTGGCTTATTTAGTGAAGTTTTTGATTAGTGATGAAGCTAATTTTATCAATAATTCGATTATTCGAATTGATGGTGGACAAATAGGAAGTATGTAAAAAAGACTCAATTGTTGATTCAACAGTTGAGTCTTTTTTTTATTTGTTTTTCATTTGCGTTAAGGCAAGTAAAATAGAAAGCTTACCATATTCGATTGATAAACCACCTTGCATATATAAAGTATAAGGTTCTTTTACAGGGGCATCCGCGCTTAATTCAATAGTACTTCCTTGAGTAAAACTTCCACTAGCCATAACTTCATCAAAAGGATAACCAGGCATTGGGGCAGGAAGAACACGTACAAAGGAATCAATTGGACTTGATGATTGGATTCCTTGAGTGAAATTCACTAATTTTTCCTTACTATGTAAATCTAATGTTTGGATAAGGTCTGTTCTTTTTTCGTTATAACATGGTGATACATGTTCATATCCTAATTTTTCTAACATGTATGAAGTAAAAATAGCTGTTTTTAAAGCATTTTTTACAGCATTAGGAGCCATGAATACACCTTTAAAGAAAGCATTGTTAAGATTAAAGTTAGCGCCTAAGTCTTTACCAATACCAGGGGCAGTAAGTCTTTGTGCGACTTCGTAAACTAAATCTTTTTTACCGGCAACATAACCACCTGTTGGAGCAATTCCACCACCTAAGTTTTTCATTAATGATCCTACAACAATGTCAGCGCCAATATCTCCAGGTTCTTTTGTTTCTACAAGTTCACCATAACAGTTATCAACCATAATGATGACTTCTTGATTAACTTCTCTAATTTTATGAATAATTGATTCTATTTTATCGATTGTAAGTGATAAACGTTGACTATATCCACGAGAACGTTGAATTTCAACAAGTTTTACATTTTTTTGTTGGAGTCTTTCAACAATACTTTCTTCATCAAATTCATTATCAATTAAATCGATTTGTTCGTAATTTACACCATAGGCTTTTAATGATTGATTTGAATCACCACTTATACCAATCATTTCTTGTAAAGAATCATAAGGTTCACCACTTATAGAAATCATGGTATCACCATGTTTTAATAAAGCAGAAAGAGTTAAATATAATGCATTTGTTCCTGACATGATTTGAGGTCTTACTAAAGCATCTTCACATCCTAAAATAGAAGCAAAAATTCTTTCTAGTTTATCTCTTCCTTCATCATAGTTACCATAACCATTAATATCGGTAAAATCACTATAAGAAACTTGATTTTCTATAAAAGCAGATAAAACTTTATTTGAATTAACAAGGCAAAGTTCATCTACTTGGGCATAAATGTCTTTTAAATCATTATCTGATTGTTTAGCTAAAGCTAATAAATCTTGGTCTATTTTTTCTAATATCATTTTTACATCTCCTTTAATCCTGATATATTATACAATAAATATTTTTTTTGTGTATCTTTATCGACAAACTTCTTAGAAAGTAAATCCCAGTAGATTGTATTATTTTATTGTTTTATGATATAATTTTGAATTGAATTGAGGTGTATAAGATGAAACCAAGGATTTTAGTTGTTGATGATGAACAAGATATTAGAGAGTTGCTTAAATTTTATTTAAATAAAGAAGGCTATGAAGTGATTGAAGCGGCCAATGGTGAAGAAGCATTGACCATTTTTGAAAATGAATATATTGATTTAGGAATTATCGATGTCATGATGCCTAAAATGGATGGCTTTGAACTTGTTGAAAGTATGAAAGAATTTAAAGATGTTCCTTGTATTATGCTTACTGCCAAGGGGGAAAGCAAGGATAAGTTACGTGGCTTTTCTTCAGGGGTTGATGACTATGTTGTTAAACCTTTTGATCCTAATGAATTAATGGCTAGAGTTAAAGCAATTATGAAAAGATATGATATTAATACATCGCATATTGTACGTTTAAATGAAGTTGAATTGGATGGGGATAAATATGAAATCAGATATAAAGATGAATGTATTCATTTGCCACTAAAACAATTTGAATTATTATTTGAACTTGCTAAACATCCTAACCAAATTTTTTCAAGGGAACAGTTGATTGAAAAGATTTGGGGTATGGATTACGATGGGTTTGATCGTACAGTAGATGTCCATATTAAAAGAATTAGAGAAAATATCGGGCATTTACCAGGTTTTAATGTTGTAACAGTTAGAGGATTAGGATACAAAGTTGAGGTAGAGTAGATGAAATCTATTTATTCAAAATTGATTTTTGGCTTTTTTATTACAATCGTAGCTTCCTTTTCAGTAGCAGGTTTTGTATCTTTAAGATTAAATGACCAACAAATTGAATCCACAGTAGAAGAAGATTTGATTACAACAAATGATTATGTTTCTAAAGTGATTTCAAATATTAATATTGAAAATAGGGATGATATTATTGATTTATATGCAAAAAGTAGTGAAATGGCCATAACATGTTATTCAAGCAGTGAAGGCTATGTTGCTTATGGAAACAAAAAATATAATCCAACACCTGAACAGATGATGGCAATGTTTAAAAGTACAAACAATGAGCTTTCCTTTAAGCATCATAATGAAGTGCTAGCGTATGGTACAAAGAATATGATCAATGGGCAAGAGTATTATATCTATGTTCAAAAAGATACCAGTGGTCAAAAAAGTGCAATTGCTAATTCAGCAATTTTGATTTTGGGGTGTGTTTTTTTAACAGGAAGCATTGTCTTTTTAGTAATTGCCGATATTATTGTTAAACCTTTAACACGTTTAACAAATGCAATCAAAGAACTGAGCAATGGGAATTATAATGTTCGTGTTGATAATGTTGGACAAGATGAAATTTCTAAATTAAATCAAGGATTTAATCAAATGGCGAGGCAACTTGCAAAACAAGATGAAACAAGGCAAAAGTTTATTTCAGATATTTCTCATGAATTTCAAACACCATTGACGTCTATTCAAGGATTTGCCAATATTTTAAAAGAAGAAGACTTGCCAAAAGAACAAAGAGTAAAATATGCGAATATTATTTTATATAATAGTAAAAGATTATCTTCTCTAGCAAAAAATATGTTACAATTGACCTTGCTTGATAGAGAAGAGATTGAATTAGAGTTAACAAATTATTCATTAGTTGAACAAATGAATCGAGTTATTTCTACTCAAGAAAATCAAGCAATGGAAAAAAATATAGAAATTGTCTTTGAGATGCCTAAAAAAGAAATATTTATAGAAGGAGACGAACAACGTTTAGAACAAGTTTGGACCAATATTATTTCAAATGCTATAAAGTATACAAATGAAGGTGGACTCATTACAATTACGATGAAAAAAAATTCTAAAGATATAGAAATTTCTATAGAAGACACGGGTATTGGAATGTCTAAAGAAGTCGTTTCTCATATTTTTGAAAGATTTTATAGAGAAGATAAAGCAAGAAACGTTGAAGGAAATGGACTCGGCTTGGCAATTGTAAAATCTATTGTTGATTTACATCATGGGAAGATAGATATTTTATCTCAAGTAGATGTGGGTACAAATTTTATTGTAAGACTGCCAATTGAAAAACAAAAATTAATTGAAAGATTGAAAAGGTAAGGGGATTAGTATGTTAGAATTAAAAGAAAAGATTTTAAGTGATGGAGAAATTATTGAACCAGATATTTTAAAAGTAGATAGTTTTATTAATCATCAAATTGATCCAAAAACTTATAGATCAATTGCTAAAGAAATTAAAAGAAGATTTGCGGGGGAAAAAATCGATAAGATTTTAACAATTGAAGCATCAGGAATTGCACTGGGATTAGCACTTAGCTATGAATTAAATGATATTCCTGTTGTTTTTGCTAAAAAAGGAACATCTAAAACAGTTAATGATGATTTATATACAAGTGAAGTATATTCATATACTAAAGGAACAAGATATATTGCTTGCGTTAAAAAGAAATATTTAAATGAAAATGAAAATGTGATACTTGTAGATGATTTCTTAGCTGATGGAAATGCAATGCTTGGATTAGTCGATATGTGTAATCAAGCAAAAGCACATATTGTTGGATGCGGTATTATTATTGAAAAAGGATTTCAAAAAGGACATGAAAAATTAGTTGATTTAGGTTATAAAGTAGAATCGCTTGCGATTATTGAATCGTTTGAAAATGGTAAAATAGTTTTCAAATAGGCTAGAAAGGAGCATCTATGTATTTAAAAAAAATAGAATTACATGGATTTAAATCATTTGCAGATAAAGTTAATATAGAATTTCAGCCGGGAATAACAGGAATTGTAGGGCCTAATGGATGTGGAAAATCTAATATTTCGGATGCAGTTAGATGGGTATTAGGTGAACAATCTGTAAAATCTTTACGTGGAAGTAATATGGCAGATGTTATTTTTGCTGGTTCTCAAGATCGTCGGGCACAAAATTTAGCTGAAGTTACTTTAATATTTGATAATAGTGATCGTATGCTTAATTATGACTATAATGAAGTTGAAATTACTAGACGTCTTTATCGACAAGGAAATGAGGCTGAATATCTTTTAAATCGGCAACAATGTCGTTTAAAAGATATTACAGATCTGCTTTTAGATACGGGACTTGGAAGAGATTCGCTTTCTATTATTTCTCAAGGAAATATTTCTAATTTTGCTGATAGTCGTCCTGAAGAAAGACGAGTTATTTTTGAAGAAGCTGCAGGAGTTTCTAAATATAAAAAAAGAAAAATTGAGGCTATTAGAAAATTAGAGAGAACAACGGATAATTTAAATCGTATAAAAGATATTGTTTATGAATTAGAAAAACAAATAGCACCATTAAAAAAACAAAAAGAAAAAGCAGAAGTATTTTTAACGTTGAAGGAAAAACTTACTTCAATCGAAGTAAATGTACTTGTTCATGAAGTTTCGGAATTAAAACATCAACTAGATACGCTATCTTTACAATTAAAAGACCTTAATGAACGACACAGTTCATTAGATGCAGAAATTTTATTGAAAGAAAGTGTTGATGATGAGATAAAAAAGAAAATGTTTGTTTTAGATAATGAAATAAACTCTCTACAAAGTCAATTATTAGAATCGATGTCTGAAGTTTCAAGACTAGAAACAAGTAAAATAGAGGTTGATCAAAAAAGAAAACATGCTTTACAGTCTCAAAACAATGGTGATATAAAGAAGAAATTAGATAACTTAAAAGCTATTTTGACGGATTTGATTGAAGAATATAATGACCGTGTTGAACGATTAAAAACAACAGAAAAATCTCTTGAAGATTTATCTCAAGAACAAACGGTTTTAACATCCAAAATCAATCATAAACATCAATCTATTAATAATCTTAATCAAGAAATTACGAAAAATAAAAATAGACAAGAAATATTAGTGGATTTAGTAGAAAATAAATCCAATTATCATCATGGTGTCAAGGCTATTATGGAACTTGCTCATGATAATCCGGATATTATTGGTGTTTTTGGAGATTTACTAGAAAATGATTCGAAGTATGATTTAGCGGTTTCTGTTGCTTTAGGAAGTGCTTTGCAATTTATTGTTACGAAAGATAATTTACAAGCTAGATTAGCAATTAAGTTTTTAAAAGATAATAAGGCAGGACGTGCTACTTTTTTGCCTTTAGCGGATATGGAACCACGTTCTTTAAGAGAAGAACATGCTATTTTATGTCCAGCTTTAGAAGGTTATTTAGGTGTATTAAGTGATTTTGTTTCAAGTTCTAAAAATATAGATAATGTTATTTTGAATCAATTGGGAAATGTTATTTTAGCTGATGATATTGATCATGCTTATGAAATATCAAAGGCAACATATGCTCGATATAAAGTTGTTACTTTGGATGGAAATATTGTCAATGTTGGAGGTTCACTTACAGGTGGAACAGTTAATCGTCAACAATCATCCATTCTTCAAAAAAGAGAACTAGAAAAAGTTAAAGAAAAATTGGATGAATTAGAACAAAAACTTGTACGTGAAAAGAATGAATTACTTAAACTTGAAAACGATGCTAAAGAATTGGCACATACACTTCTACAAAAACAAATGTCATATGCTAAGTTAGAAGTTGTTGTTCAAGGAAAAAAGGAAGAACTTGTAGTTGCTAAAGGTGAATATGAAAGTTTATCGCATCAAAGCGTTGAATTGGATGAGTTTAAAAGTGGTAAAATTGATAATCAACTTGTTTTACAATTAAATGAAGCCATCAAGCATCGAGATGAATTAACAGAAAAAATAAAATCAAAAAGAGAATTAAGAATGTCCTATGTTAATGAAAATGAGCAATTAGAATCAAAATTGAAAGATTTAAGAAAGATGCTTAAAGACATTCAAGGACAAATTAATGAAAAAGCTATTTTATCTACTAAATATGAAGGATCATTAAATAATTATTTAAGTCGATTATCTAATGAATATTCCATGACTTATGAGTATGCAAGTGAAAATTATCATGATGAAGTAGATATTGAACTTGCTAGAGGAGAGGTTGCTACACTTAGAAATGAAATAGTAGCACTTGGTCATGTTAATATTGATGCTATCGAAGAATATAAAGAAGTTTCATCGCGTTACGAAAATATGAATAGTCAACGACTTGACTTAATACAAGCTCAGGATAAAATAGTACAGGCAATTGATGAAATGGATCAAATTATGATTGAGAAATTTTCAACAACATTTGAAAAGATCAATAAAGAATTTAATAATGTTTTTAGAGAATTATTTGGTGGGGGAAGAGCACAAATCAAATATACTGATCCAGATAATATTTTAGAAACGGGAATTGATATAGATGTACAACCACCAGGAAAAGCTGTGTCGAATATTACATTATTTTCTGGTGGAGAAAAAGCGTTGATTGCAATTTCGTGTTTATTTGCTATTTTAAAAGTAAGACCTGTGCCAATGTGTATCTTAGATGAAGTTGAAGCAGCATTGGATATGGCTAATGTTGAAAGATTTGCAAAATTCTTAAGAGAATTTTCTAAACAAACACAATTTATTGTAGTAACACATCGTGAGGGAACGATGGAAGAATGTGATTTGTTATATGGTGCGACGATGCAACAAAAAGGTGTTACAAAACTTGTAAGTGTCAAACTTGAAGAGGCAATAGATTTTTCTAATGAAAATCGTAAGGGAGGTATTTAGATGGGATTTTTTACACAAATAAAAGAAAAATTAGTTGGAAAGTCAACTAAGCAAAATGAAAAATATGTTGTTGGTTTAGATAAATCTTCTGAAACATTTTCAGATCGTATTAATGAATTAGCTGCCCGATTTAGAGAAATCAATGATGAGTATTTTGAAGAATTAGAAAATATTTTAATTATGGCTGATGTTGGTGTTTCGATGGTCATGAAGATTGTATCTGAAATTAAAGCAGAAGTAAGAATCAGAAATATAACTGATCCAAGAGAAATTAATGATATTATTGTTGATAAAATGTTCGTTATTTATGCTAATGAAAGTGTTATGTCAACTAAAATCAATTACGCAGCAGAAGGGTTAACTGTTATTTTAATGGTTGGTGTCAATGGTGCTGGAAAAACAACAACGATTGGGAAACTTGCTCATCGTATTGTTCATGATGAAGGTAAAAAAGTCGTTGTTGCTGCGGGTGATACATTTAGAGCAGGAGCAATTGATCAGTTGGCAGTTTGGGCAGAAAGAGTTGGTGTGGATATCGTTAAAGGAAAAGAAGGAGGAGATCCTTCGGCCGTTGTTTTTGATGCTTTAAATAAAGCTAAAGAAACAGGAGCGGATGTTTTAATTTGTGATACAGCAGGTCGTTTACAAAATAAAGTGAATTTAATGAACGAATTGGAAAAAATGAATCGTATTATTAAGCGTGTTGTTCCTGAAGGACCACATGAAACACTTCTTGTTGTAGATGCAACAACAGGACAAAATGGTGTTTCACAAGCTATTGAATTTTCTAAGATTACTGATATTACAGGGATTGTTCTTACAAAAATGGATGGTACTGCTAAAGGTGGAATTGTTTTATCTATTAAAGATCAATTAAATATTCCTGTAAAATTTATTGGTTTAGGTGAACAAGTTGATGATTTACAAGAATTTGACTTAGAACAATATATTTATGGATTATGTAAAGGGTTAGTTGAGGAAGCATAATGGAAAATAGTTTAGAAAAAAAGCAAAGAGTAAATCTTTTGATGGATTTATATGAAGATTTATTAACTGAAAAACAAAGAGAGTATTTAGATTTGTATTATCATGAGGATTTGTCTTTGTCAGAGATATCTTTGATTAAAAATGTTTCTAAAAATGCAGTTTTTGACAATTTAAAAAAAGCTTGTTTACATTTAGAAAATTATGAAGAAAAATTAAATTTATTAGAAAAACATCAAAAAAGACTTGAAATTATAGATGATTTAGAAAAAGATATAAAAGAAGAACATAAAAATATTGATGAACATTTACAAATGTTAAGAGATTTATAGGAGGTATATATGGCGTTTGATTCGTTATCTGAAAGATTGCAGTCAACTTTAAAAAAGGTATCTGGACAAGGTCAGTTGACTGAAAGTAATATGGAAGAGATGTTGACAGAAATTCGACTTGCTTTACTTGAAGCTGATGTCAACTATCAAGTTGTAAAAGAGTTCATTGCATCAACAAAAGAAAAAGCAATTGGTGCAGATGTCGTAGGTTCATTAAAACCTGGACAAGTTTTAGTTAAAATTGTACATGATGAATTAGTACATTTATTAGGTGATGAGGTTTCAGAAGTTGATTTTAGTAAAAAACCAACAGTTATTATGATGGTAGGGTTACAAGGTTCTGGGAAAACAACAACTTCTGGGAAAATTGCTAAATTAATTAAGACAAAATATGCTAAAAAACCATTATTGGTTGCAGGAGATATTTATCGTCCAGCAGCCGTTGATCAATTGGTAACATTAGGAAAGCAATTAGATGTGCCTGTTTATGAAAAAGGAACATCTGAAAGTGCTGAAAATATTGTTAAAGGTGCTATGAATTATGCGGCTTTAAATAATAATGATGTTATTATTATTGATACGGCAGGACGTTTGCACATTGATGAACCTTTAATGCAAGAACTAGCAAATGTTAAAGAAATTGCAAAACCTGATGAAATTTTACTTGTTGTAGATTCATTGACAGGTCAGGATATTGTCAATGTAGCTGCTTCATTTAATGAAAAATTAAGTATTACAGGAGCTGTGCTTACTAAATTAGATGGTGATTCTCGTGGTGGGGGAGCACTTTCTATTAGACATATTACGCATGTTCCAATTAAATTTATTGGTACAGGTGAAAAATTAGATGCTATTGATTTATTCTACCCAGATCGTATGGCAGATCGTATCTTAGGAATGGGTGATGTAGTCTCTTTAGTTGAAAAAGTTCAAGATGTCTATGATGAAAAAGAAACAATGAAAGCTATGAAAAAAATGCAATCTGGACGTTTTGGATTGGATGATATGCTTGATCAAATGCATCAATTAAAGAAGTTAGGTCCACTTTCAGGAATTTTGAAAATGATTCCTGGTATGCCATCTATGCCTAATTTAAACGATGAAACAACAGATAAGAGAATGAAAGAAACAGAGTCTATTATTTATTCTATGACTTTAGAAGAACGTCGTGATCCAAGTATTATTACATTATCTAGAAAACAACGTATTGCTAAAGGATGTGGTAAAGATTTAGCAGCTATTAATAGATTATTAAAACAATTTGAACAATCTAAACAAATGATGAAACAAATGTCAAATATGGATATGGCAACAGGACTTCCAAAAATGGGAGGAGGTCACTTTGTAGGTGGTCCAAATCGTAAAAAAGTACGTCATAAAAAGAAAAAGAAAAAATAATGAAAGGTGTCAAGCAAAAATGCTTGACACCTGTTTCTATCTATGTTAAATTATACAAGCAATAAGAAAACAAGGAGGAAATATAAATGGCAGTAAAATTAAGAATGACAAGAATGGGTGCTAAAAAAAGACCTTTCTATAGAATCGTAGCAGCTGATTCAAGATCACCAAGAGATGGTAGATTTATTGAATTATTAGGTACATATAATCCATGTACTAATCCAGCTCAAGTTAACTTAAAAGAAGAAGAAATCTTAAAATGGTTAAACAATGGTGCACAACCATCTGATACAGTTAGAAACTTATTATCTAAACAAGGTATCATGAAAAAATTTGCTGATTCAAAACAAGGTAAATAATTATGGATTATGTAAAAACACTAAAAGATATAGCGATTGAATTAGTTGAGGATAAAGAACATTTAGAAGTAAGACAAATGCCTTCTTTAGATGAGAATGTTGTTGTTTTACATGTTTATTCAGCAAAAAATGACATTGCAAAATTAATCGGTCGTAAAGGTGTTATGGCTAATTCTATTCGTCAATTAATGTCTGTTGCAGGACGTCTTTCTGATAAAAAATTAGATATTAAATTCGAATCATATGAATAGATGTGTAAAACACATCTATTTTTTTTGGAGGTTATATGGAAAAATTAAAAATTGGAAAAATTGTTGGAACGCATGCACTTAAAGGAGAACTTAAAATACGTTCTTTTAGTGATTTCAATGATCAAAGATTTGTTGTGGGACATAAGCTTTACTTAAATGAAATTGTAGACCCTTTTATCATCAAAACTGTAAGAGTTCATAAAGGAAATTATTTAATCAGTTTTGAGGGATTACAAGATATTAATCTAGTAGAAAAATATGTTGGTTATAATGTTTATGGTTTAAAAGAAGATGTTGAATTAGATGATGATGAATATTTTTACGATGATTTAATTGGTTGTCAGATCATTAATAATGATCAAGAAATTGGAAAAGTAGAATCTGTTTATTTTAATGGTGCACATGATGTTTTAACTGTACAAACAGCAAATAAAAAGATTGCTATTCCATATGTTGATGCATTTATTGAAAATGAAGATATTGAAAATAAAAAAATATTTGTTCATTTGATTAAGGGAATGTATGATGAAGATTGATATTTTATCACTATTTCCAGAAATGTTTGAAGGCTTTTTAAATACCTCAATTATCAAAAGAGCTATAGATAAAGAAGTTGTTGATATTAAGATTTATAATTTTAGAGAATTCACTCAAGATAAGCATAAACATGTAGATGATTATCCTTATGGAGGAGGACAGGGAATGGTGTTGATGTGTCAACCAATCATTGATTGCTTAAAAACATTAACAACGGATGATTCACTTGTTATTTTAATGTCTCCTCAAGGGATTACTTTAAAGCATCAAGTAGCACAAAAGCTTTCATTAGAAAAGCATCTTATTATTATTTGTGGGCATTATGAAGGATTTGATGAAAGAATTCGTGATTATGTTGATTTAGAATTGTCTATTGGTGATTATGTACTAACTGGTGGTGAACTAGGAAGTATGGTTACTTGTGATGCGGTAATAAGATTACTTGAAGGAGCTATTCGTCAAGAAAGCCATGAAGATGATTCATTTGCAGATGGATTATTAGAATACCCACAATATACAAGACCAATAGAATATGATGGAAATAGAGTGCCTGACGTATTGGTCTCTGGTCATCATGAAAATATTCGTAAATGGAGAAAATACCAATCGCTAAAGAAAACCTATTTAAAGAGACCAGATTTATTAGAAAATTATGAATTTGATGAAGAATCGGCAAATATGTTGACAAAAATTAAAAAAAAGAGTTGATATTTTTTCGAACGATGTTATAATAGCATAGGTCAATGTGACTGCATATGTTCCGCTGGTTAATCGAATGAACATACAAGACTATAAATGAAAAGGAGAAGAAAGATGAATTTAACATTAGTAGAACAAATTACTAAAAAACAATTAAAATCTGATATCCCTGTTTTCAAAGCTGGAGACACTTTAAAAGTTTATGTAAAAATTAAAGAAGGTAATAAATACCGTATCCAATTATTTGAAGGGGTTTGTATTGCAAGACAAGGTAAAGGAATTGCTGAAACTTTCACAGTTAGAAAAATTTCTTACCAAGTTGGTGTAGAAAGAACTTTCCCAGTTCATTCACCAATCATCGATAGAATCGAAGTTGCTAAAGTTGGTAAAGTACGTAGAGCTAAATTAAATTACTTACGTGGTTTATCTGGTAAAGCTGCTAGAATCAAAGAAATTAGAAAATAAGAAATGGGTAACCATTTCTTTTTTTCTACCATTAATTGTTGTATAATAGAACACGTCTATAAGATAAAGATAGGTGATGTCTATGAAATATAGTAAAAAAACAATGATGGCAATATTAGAATTTATTGTTGTTTGTTTAGCAATTGTTTTTGTTTTTAAAGGCATAATTATGCCGGTCAAAGTTGATGGTTCTTCAATGTATCCAACATTACATGACGGAGATCTTGCCTTTATGTCTCGGCTTGATTTGAATTCAAAACAAATTAAAAGATTTGATATTGTCACAATAGACTGTAAACAATTAGACAATGTAATTATTAAAAGAGTTATAGGGTTACCTGGAGAAAAAATTGTTTACAAAAATGATTGTTTGTATGTTAATGGAAAGTATATTAAAGAAAATTATCTTAATAAATCACATATAAAAGATGTAAAGAGTCGATATAATATTTCTTATTTTACTGATGATTTTGAAATTTCAGTTGGTGAAAATGAAATTTTCGTTTTAGGTGATAATAGAGTAAATTCACTTGATTCAAGAGAATTAGGATGTTTTAAAATTGAAGATGTTTTATCAAAAAAAGGAATTATACTATTTCCTTTTAATCATATGAAAGGAATGAACTAATATGGCACAAATACAATGGTTTCCTGGCCATATGGCTAAGGCAAAAAGAGAAATCGCTGATAAAATAAAATTAATAGATATTGTTGTTGAATTGGTGGATGCTAGAGCTCCATATTCAAGTAAAAATCCATTATTTAATAGTGTTGTTAATAATAAGCCAAGATTAATTGTAATGACAAAAGAAGATTTAGCAGATGATAAACTAACACAAAAATGGATAGATTTTTACAAAATTAAAGGTTATTATGCTATAAGTGTTAATCTTAAGCAATTTAATGAATATAAAAAGATCATACAAGTTTGCAAAGAAATTTTGAAAGATAAAATGGCACGAGAAGCAAAGAAGGGATTAAAACCTCGTGCAATGCGAGCAATGGTTTTAGGTATTCCTAATGTTGGAAAATCTACTTTCATCAATCGCTTAGCAAAAAGAAAAGCAACTGTTACGGGGAATAAACCAGGTGTAACGAAAGCTCAACAAATTATTAAGGTAGATAAAGATTTTGAATTATTTGATACACCGGGTGTTTTATGGCCTAAATTCGAAAGTGAGGATATTGCTAGAAATATTGCTCTTATTGGCTCTATTAAACAGCAAATATTACCAAGGGAAGATTTATTTATTTATGCAGTTGAATATTTAGTTAAAAATTACCCTGGAACTTTAGAAAATCGTTATCAAATAGCTGTTGATTTACAAAGTGATTGGGTTGAAAAATGTTATGATGATATCGCATTTAATAAAAAAATAAAACCAGTAAGAGGGATTACTGATTATGAGCGTGTCATGGATATGTTTTTTACTGATTTATTTGATGGTGTTATTACAAAAATAACATGGGAGCTTCCAAATGAGTAATTTATTAGAATATGAAAATAGATATTATGATTTAGGTTATGATTATATTATTGGTCTTGATGAAGCTGGAAGAGGACCAATGGCTGGCGAATTAGTTGTTGCAGGAGTCATTTTTCCTAAAGGATTTTATGATGAACGTATTTTTGATTCAAAACAATTAACAGCAAAAAAAAGAGAGGCGATGTATCAAATAATTATAGAAAATGCATTAGCCTATCACATTGAAGTTATTTCTGTTGAAGATGTTGATCAATTAAATGTATATAGCGCAAGTCAAAAAGGAATGGAAAAATGTTGTCAAATTTTAAAGAGAGAAAAAATGTTTGCTTTAACAGATGCGATGCCTTTACATGATATTGAACATTTATCTATTATTAAAGGAGATACCCTTTCTATGTCTATTGCAGCAGCAAGTATATTAGCTAAGGTAACAAGAGATCATTTGATGATAGATTATGCAAAAAAATATCCACAATATGGTTTTGAAAAACATAAGGGCTATGTAACCAAGGCACATAAAGAGGCACTTAGTAAATATGGTCCATGCCCTATTCATAGGAAATCTTTTAAACCAGTACAAGAAGTAATGAACGAACAAATATCTTTAAATTTAGATATTTAGTTCTTTTTTTATAAAAAAAGAAGAAAAAACAAAATTAAATGTCTATATAAATAGTGAGGTGATAAATATGGAAGAAATCTTACTATTTTTTGCTTTGAAGTATCAAGGTGATTTTCAAAGTATTTTAAAAGCATTGCAAGCAAAAGAGAAAGTTTCTCAAGAAGAAAGGAGGGAAGCAGTTGCTAAAGTAAATTCAAAATATACAACGATTATTTCAAGTGATTATCCAGATGCTTTAAAAGAAATATCTTGTCCACCATTTGTATTGTTTTATCATGGAAATTTGAATATTTTAAATGGTAAATGCATAGGTGTTATTGGTAAACGTGTTCCTAGTGAATATGGATCAAATATTACGGATAAAATTGTATGTGATTTAGTAAAAAATGAATATACGATTGTAAGTGGTATGGCATTAGGAATTGATACTCTCGCTCATAGAAGTGCATTAAAAAACAAAGGGAAAACAGTTGCAGTATTGGGAAGTGGAATTAATTATTGTTATCCAAAAAGAAACCAAGATTTATATGCTCAATTAAAAAGTAATCATCTTATTATTAGTGAAAAACCAGGTGATTATGTACCACAGGCTAAGGATTTTCCAAGTAGGAATCGGTTAATTGCTGGCTTAAGTGAATCTGTAGTTGTTACAGAAGCTGAAAAACGTTCAGGAACAATGATTACTGTAGGATATGCATTAGATCAAGGAAAAGATATCTATTGTATTCCATCAAGAATTGGGGATCCAATGGGGTGTAATTTATTGATTCAACAAGGGGCCAAGTTAGTATTGACTGTAAATGATATTATTGAAGATTAATGAAATGGAGTTGACAAAGTGAAAAAAAACAATAATAATAGTTTTTGCGATAAGGGGGTTATATTATGTATGATAAATTAGTCATTGTGGAATCTCCTTCTAAATCAAAAACAATAGAAAATTATTTAGGGAAGGAATATCATGTGACTTCTTCTAAAGGGCATATTAGAGATTTATCAACATCTGGTAAAGAAGGGCTAGGGATTGATCAAGAAGATCATTATAAGCCAAAATATGTTATTTCTAAGGATAAAAAAGATGTCGTTAAGGAATTGAAAGCAGCTGTTAAAGAGGCAAAAACAGTTTATCTTGCTACCGACCCTGACCGTGAAGGGGAAGCAATTTCATGGCATTTAGCAGATGTTTTAGGTTTAGATATGGATGATGATAATCGTATTGTTTTTAATGAGGTAACAAAAGATGCAGTTGTTGATGCATTGAATCATCCTCGTAAAATTGATCAAAATCTTGTAAAATCTCAAGAAACAAGAAGAGTATTGGATAGAATTATTGGATTTAAATTATCTAAATTATTACAAAGAAAAATTAAATCTAAATCAGCTGGTCGAGTTCAATCGGTTGCTTTAAGATTAATTGTTGAAAAAGAACGTGAAATCGAAGCCTTTGTTCCAGAAGAATACTGGAAAATCAAAGCACAATTTGAAAAAGATGAAATTGAATTTACAGGTGAACTTAATAAAAAAGGAACAAAGAAGTTAAAAATTTCAAATGAACAAGAAGCTTTGGAAATCTTTAATGCACTTTCTAAAGAATTTGTTATTGATAGTGTAAAAAAATCAAGTAAGAAAAGAGAATCAAAACCACCATTTATTACTTCAACATTACAACAAGAAGCGTCTTCTAAATTAGGCTTTAAAGCAAGAAAGACAATGATGATTGCTCAAAAGCTATATGAAGGAATTGCTTTAGAAGATGAAACAGTAGGGCTTATTACTTATATGCGTACAGATTCGACAAGATTGTCAGATTTATTTGTAGAAAGTGCTACAGAATATATTAAAGAAAAATATGGTCAAAATTATGTTGGAAAAGTAAAAGTAAGTAAAAAGAAAGAAAATGTACAAGATGCTCACGAAGGAATTCGTCCAACAAGTGCAATGCGTACACCTGAGTCTGTTAAAGAATATTTAAGTGCGGATGAATTTAAATTGTATTCTTTAATTTATGCCAGAGCATTGGCGTCATTAATGGCACCATCTCGTTTTGATGCAACAAGTGTAGTATTAGAAAATAATAACTATTATTTTAACGCAAGTGGTTCAGTATTAAAATTTGATGGTTATTTACGTTTATATAGCCCATATGAAAAACAAAAAGATGAAATTTTACCTGAATTAACTGAACAAGAAATTTTAGAAAGTCAAAATATTGAAAAAACACAACATTTTACAAAACCACCTGCTCGTTATAGTGAAGCAAAACTAATTAAAGAAATGGAAGAACTTGGAATTGGTAGACCAAGTACTTATGCGATGATTATTGATACGATTCAAACTAGAGGGTATGTGGAACTTGTTGATAAAACATTTAAACCTACTGAAAGTGGAATTTTAACAAGTGATCGACTAACACAATTTTTTAATGATATTATTAATGTCGAATATACTGCACAAATGGAAAAAGAACTAGATGATATTGCAGAAGGACAAGATGATTATTTTGATGCTATAGATACATTTATTAAAAAATTCCAACCTTTATTGGATGAAGCAAATGAAAAAATGGAAGTCATTTCACCTAAAAAAACAGGAGAGAAATGTCCTGAATGTGGACATGATCTTGTTGAAAGACATGGGCGTTATGGTAAATTTATAGCTTGTGAAAATTATCCTGAATGTAAATACATCAAAAAGGAAAAAGTTGAACCTGAATTTACAGGAGAAAACTGTCCTAAGTGTGGAAGCCCAATGGTTTTTAAAACCGGAAGATATGGTAAATTTGAAGCATGTTCAAATTACCCACAATGTAAATATATTAAGAATTCTAAAAAGAAAGCAGAACCTGTTATGACAGATGAAGTTTGTCCTAACTGTGGTTCTCCAGTGGTTATTAAAAAGGGACGTTGGGGAGAATTTAAAGCTTGTTCAAATTATCCAAAATGTAAAACAATTATTAAGTAGAACATTTGTTCTACTTTTTTAAAAAGGAGAAAATATGGAAAGTGAAAAAATAGTCAATGTAATTGGAGCTGGTCTTGCTGGAGTTGAGGCGGCTTATCAATTAGCAAAAAATAATATTAAAGTAAAGTTATATGAAATGAGACCTGTTAAAATGACACCGGCACATCATACATCATCATTTGCTGAACTTGTTTGTTCTAATTCGTTAAGAGGAGATAATTTCAATAATGCCGTAGGTGTATTAAAAAATGAAATGGAAAAACTAGATAGTGTTATTATTCGATTTGCTAGAAAAAATAGTGTTCCTGCTGGTGGAGCACTTGCAGTGGATCGTGAAAAGTTTTCTGCAGATGTTACTGAGTTTATAACAAATCATCCAAATATCGAAGTGATTCATGAAGAAGTTACAGAAATTCCCCAAGCACCAACAATTATTGCAAGTGGACCTTTAACAAGTGATGCTTTGTCTACGAAAATCAAAGAATTATTAGGAGAAGAATATTTTTATTTTTTTGATGCGGCGGCTCCAATTGTTGAAAAAGATAGTATTGATTTTAATGTTGCTTATTATAAATCAAGATATGACAAAGGAGAAAATGAATATATAAATTGTCCAATGAATGAGGAGCAATTTAATGTATTTTATGATGAATTAATGAAAGCAGAGGTTGTTAAACCAAAAGATTTTGAAGAAAAATTTTTTGAAGGATGTATGCCTTTTGAAGAAATGGCAAGAAGAGGAAAACAAACTTTATTGTTTGGGCCTATGAAACCGGTTGGGTTAACAAAACCTGATGGTACAAAACCATATGCAGTCGTACAGTTAAGACAAGATAACGTACAAGCTAGTTTATATAATATTGTTGGTTTTCAAACACATCTTACATGGCCTGAACAAAGAAGAATTATTCATTTAATTCCGGGATTAGAAAATGCAACATTTGTAAGATACGGTGTCATGCATCGAAATTCGTTTATTTGTTCTCCAAAATTTTTAAATCAAGATTACAGTTTAAAAAATCATTCTGGAATTTATTTTGCTGGACAAATGACAGGAGTTGAAGGATATGTTGAATCAGCTCAAAGTGGAATCGTTGCCGGAATGAACATGGTTCGTTATTTAAATAAACAAGAACCTGTTATTTTTCCACAAGAAACAATCATGGGGGCACTTGCATATTATATTACGCATTGTGATGAAAGTAATTTCCAACCAATGAAAGCTAATTTTGGAATTCTACCAGATTTACCTGTACGCGTTAAAAAGAAACTAAGAAAAGAAGCTTATGCTAACAGAGCAATAGAAGTAATGGATCAATTTATCAATGAGTTATAATCAAGATAAAGAAGAATTTATAAAATATCTTCAATTTCAAAAACATTACTCAATCAATACAGTTGAATCTTATCAACGAAGTTTAAATGAATTTATTGGTTTTTTAAAAAGTGAAAGTATTTCTCACTTTAACGATGTCAAGTATACAAATATAAGAGGATATTTAACTTATTTAAATGAAAAAAAATTGTCAAAGAGTTCAATTAATAATCGAATCAGTTGTTTAAGATCATTTTATAAATATCTAGTAAAAGAAGAATTGGCTGAAAATAATCCAATGATTCTTGTTGAAAATATTAAAACCGCAAAGCGTAATCCTGATTTTTTGTTTCCTGAAGAAATGATGGATTTATTGAATGGTATTGATACACAAGATGATTTAGGAATTCGTAATAAAGCGATGCTAGAAATCATGTATGCTTCTGGGTTAAGATGTTCTGAAGTAGTAAATTTAACCTTGGATTGTATAGATTTTCACAATCGAGTTTTATTGATTCATGGTAAAGGGAACAAAGACCGTTATGTTCCTTTCCATGAATTTGCTAGTGAATGGTTATTAAAATATATAGAAGAAGTAAGGGGAAAACTTGTAAATTCAGAAGATCATCCATATGTTTTTGTTAATAAAAGAGGAGAACAAATGACCAATAGAGGAATACAGGATATTGTAAAGCGTATTGGAAGAGAATATGATGCAACCAAGAAAATACATCCACATACTTTCAGACATTCCTTTGCCACACATTTATTGAATGCGGGAGCAGATATAAGAACTGTACAGGAATTATTGGGTCATGAAAACCTTTCGACAACACAAATTTATACCCATGTTACAAAAGAACATTTGAAAAATGTTTATTTAAAAGCACATCCTCGAAATAAAGCATAAAAAAGGGTTGTTTTGTTTTAAATCTTATGCTATTATGTTTCAGGTATTAAAAAATACACACATTATGAATTCATTTATCTAGTGCCTAATGGTGGTAAATGTTTGAAATAATGGAGGAAAAAAACGAAAAGGAGGAAATTACACATGTCAGTAATTTCAATGAAAAAATTATTAGAAGTAGGTGTTCATTTCGGACATCAAACAAAAAGATGGAATCCTAAAATGGCTCCATACATTTTTACATCAAGAAATGGAATTTACATTATTGATTTACAAAAATCATCTAAAAAAATCGATGAAGCTTATAAAGCAATGAATGAAATTGCCGAAAAAGGTGGAAAAGTTTTATTTGTAGGAACTAAAAAACAAGCTCAAGAAGCTGTTAAAGAAGAAGCAATCCGTTCTGGAAGTTTCTATGTTAACTCACGTTGGTTAGGTGGAACTTTAACTAACTTCAAAACAATCCAAAAAAGAATTAGAAGATTAGTTGAATTAGAAAAAATGGAAAAAGATGGTACTTTCGATTTATTACCTAAAAAAGAAGTTATCTTACTAAAAAAAGAAGCTGCTAAGTTAGAAAAGAACTTAGGTGGTATTAAAGAAATGAGAAGATTACCAAGTGCTTTATTCGTTGTAGATCCTAAAGCTGAACACAACGCTGTTGCTGAAGCAAGAATCTTAGGAATCCCTGTATTTGGTATTGTTGATACTAACTGTGATCCTGATGAAGTTGATTATGTAATCCCAGCAAATGATGATGCTATTAGAGCTGTTAAATTAATTGTTGCTGCTATGGCAGATGCAATTTGTGAAGCTAAAAGTGAACCATTAACTGTTGCTTATGTTAAAGATGAAGATGAAAAAGAAGTTACTATGAATGATGCTGTATCTTCTGTAGAAAACAACAACAGAAGAGGGCCAAGAAATAAAGCTGGTAGACCAGCTCAAAGAAGAGAATCTAGACCAACTCAAGAATAATCTCAAGGCTGGAAATCATAAATATGTTGTGATGGGAAAGCAAAGCTTTCCCTTTTTAATAAAATAAAATTCATGGAGGAAAAGAAAATGGCAATTAGTGCAAAATTAGTAAAAGAATTACGTGAAAAAACTGGTGCTGGAATGATGGATTGTAAAAAAGCATTAGAAGCATGTGATGGTGACATCGAAGCATCATTCGACTGGTTAAGAGAAAAAGGAATCGCAAAATCTGCTAAAAAAGCTGATAGAATCGCTGCTGAAGGGTTATCTGCTTTCGCTATTAACGGAAATGTAGCTGCTATGGTTGAAGTTAACTCTGAAACTGACTTCGTAGCGAAAAATGCTGAATTCGTTGCATTAGTAAATAATGTATGTGAAGCAGTTGCTGTAAATAACCCTGCTGATTTAGAAGCTGCAAAAGCAATTGAAGTTGATGGAAAAACTATTGAAACTACAATTGCAGAAGCATCTGGAAAAATTGGTGAAAAATTATCTTTAAGAAGAATTAAAACTTTCACTAAAAATGATGATGAAGTATTTGGTGCTTATTCACATATGGGTGGAAAAATGGTATCAATCGTTAAATTAGCTGACGGTGATGAAGAAAAAGCAAGAGACATTGCTATGCATGTTGCTGCTATCAATCCAAAATATATCTCACAAGATGAAATTCCACAAGTTGAAAAAGATAGAGAAGATGCAGTTCAAACAGAAATCATGGCTAATGATCCTAAATTAGCTAACAAACCTGAAAAAGTATTAGAAGGTATCAAACGTGGAAAATTAAATAAAGTATTCTCTGAATGGTGTTTATTAGATCAAGAATTCATTAAAACACCAAAAGAATCAGTTGCTAAATACTTAGGAAAAGCTAAAGTGTTAGAAATGGCTCGTTTCCAAGTTGGTGAAGGTATCGAAAAGAAAGAAGAAAACTTTGCTGAAGAAGTAGCTGCACAAATGAAACAATAATTTTTAAGGACACTACAAGTGTGTCCTTTTTTTAAAAAAGGAGAACATTTTATGAAATATAAAAGAGTTTTATTAAAATTAAGTGGTGAAGCATTAGCCGGTGACGATCATTTTGGTATAAACGCTAATACTGTAGCCGATATTGCAAGACAAATCAAAGAAGCTAAAGATTTAGGTGTTGAAATTGCCATCGTTTGTGGTGGTGGTAATATTTGGCGTGGTGTTACTGGTGCACAAATGGGTATGGAACGTTCTTCTGCTGATTATATGGGAATGTTAGCAACAGTAATGAATGGTTTAGCTGTTCAAAATGCTTTAGAGCAACTAGGAGTTCAAACACGTTTACTTTCAGCAATTGAAATGAGACAAATTGCAGAACCATACATTAGAAGACGTGCTGTTAGACATTTAGAAAAAGGTAGAATTGTTATTTTTGGTGCTGGAACTGGAAGTCCATATTTTACAACTGATACAACAGCTGCATTAAGAGCCGCTGAAATCAATGCTGATGTTATTTTAATGGCTAAAAATGGGGTCGATGGTGTTTATTCTGCTGATCCTAAGTTAGATGAATCTGCAGTAAAATTTGATGAAATTTCATATAGTGATGTTTTAGCAAAAGATTTAAAAGTAATGGATCAAACAGCTATTACATTATGTAAAGATAACGATATTGATTTATGTGTATTTAATATGCAAGAAGATGGTAATATTGCCAAAGCTTGTGATGGACAAAAAATAGGAACAACTATCTCTGGAGGAAAATAATATGATAAATATGATCTTAGATGATGCAAGTGATAGAATGCAAAAAGCAATCGAAGCTTACCAAAGAGATTTAGCAACAGTTAGAACTGGAAGAGCTACTCCTGCAATGTTAGACCGTGTAATGGTCAACTATTACGGATCACCAACACCAATTAATCAAATGGCTGGTGTTTCTGTTGTAGAAGGTAGACAATTAGTAATTAAACCTTATGATAAATCTGCTTTAAAAGATATCGAACATGGAATTTATGAAGCTGATTTAGGTTTAACTCCTCAAAATGATGGAGAAATTATTCGTATTACTGTACCAGCATTAACAGAAGAAAGACGTAAAGAATATGCAAAAAATGTTTGGAAATTCGCTGAACATGCTAAAGTTGCTATAAGAAATATTCGTCGTGATGCTAATGATGAAATTAAAAAATGCGATGGTAGTGAAGATGAAATTAAAGACGGTCAAAATCGTGTTCAAAAATTAACTGATAAATTTGTCAAAGAAGTTGATGAAATTGGTAAAGTAAAAGAAAAAGATATTATGACTGTATAATTATTGAAGCGTCTTATTAGGCGCTTTTTTATTTTAAGGTTTTATGTTATAATCAATCATGACTTTAAGGAGGATTATTCTATGAATGATCAAATTGAAAACTATGAATTAGACATGAATAATATACCAGCACATATTGCTTTTATTATGGATGGCAATGGACGCTGGGCTAAAAAGAGAATGATGCCAAGAACTTATGGCCATAACGAAGGGACAAAGACAATTCGTAAGATTGCTTTAGAGGCTAATAGACTTGGTGTTAAAGCAATGACAGTTTATGCTTTTTCTACAGAAAATTTTTCTCGTCCTGAAGAAGAAGTACAATTTATATTTAAATTACCCAAAAAATTTTTTGAACTTTATTTAAAAGAATTAATTGAAAATAATGTTCAAATTTGTATGATTGGGCATTTAGAAAAAGCTCCAAAGGCAACAAGAGATATTATCAATACTGCTATAGAAAGAACAAAGGATAATACTGGACTAAAACTTTGCTTTGCTTTTATTTATGGTAGTAGAGATGAAATCGTTTGTTCAACTAAAAAAATAGCACAAGATGTAAAAGATGGGAAACTTGATATTGATGATATTGATGAAAATTATTTTGGTTCAACATTAATGTCTGCGAATTTACCTGATGTTGATTTAATGGTAAGAACAAGTGGAGAACAAAGATTATCTAATTTTATGTTATGGCAACTTGCTTATGCAGAGTTTATCTTTACTCCTGTTTGTTGGCCAGATTTTGATGAAAAAGAATTACATAAAGCAATTTGGCTTTATCAAAATAGGGAGCGTAGATATGGAGGTTTAAAATAGTGAAAGAAAGAATTATTACTGCACTGTGCTTGATTGCAATTGTAGTTCCAGCAGTCATTTTTGGGGGTATTTTTTATAAAATTGTTATAGGGGTTGCAATGGCTCTTAGTGTTTATGAAATGTTACATATTTGTTCTAGACCACGTATTGGAATGTATATGTATATCATTGTTGGTTTGTTTTTTGTTACAGGATTTTTATTTAACAGAAATCAATTACTTATTTCTAGCTATTCTATTTTGGTTTATTTAGCGGTTATTTTAGCATGTATGATTTTTGATGATAAATGTAATATTGAAAGAAGTGCTTATGTTTTTACGATGGGTGTTCTTGTTTGTTCTGGATTACATGCGTTACTTGTTTTAAGAGTTGACTATGGTTGGGAATATTTATTGTTATTAGCAATTGCAACTTTTGGTAGTGATACAGGAGCTTATTTTGCTGGTATGGCTTTTGGTAAACATAAGTTGATACCAAGATTATCTCCTAAAAAAACAATTGAAGGGTCAATTGGTGGAATTGTTCTAGGAAGTGTTTTAGGATTGGTTTTTGCATATTTTACAGGAATATTGGCACATCATTGGATTATTGTACCAGCAATTATCGTAATGACAACGACAAGTCAAATAGGAGATTTGATTTTTAGTGCCATTAAAAGATATTTTGAAGTTAAAGATTATTCAAAATTATTACCAGGACATGGCGGAATTTTAGATCGTATTGATAGTTTAACTTTTAATGTATTGATTTTTAGTTTCTTTTTAATGATTGTGGGGTTATAGATAATGAAAAATATTACGATTTTAGGTGTTACAGGTTCTATTGGTCAACAAACTGTTGATGTTTGCTTGCATCATCAAGATGAATTTAATGTTGTTGCAATGTCTGCGGGCAAAAATATTGTATTACTTGAAACAACAATTCAAAAAATCAATCCACAAGTTGTTTGTGTTATCGATGAAAAGGATTGTAACTATCTTCAAGAAAAGTATCCACATATTCGTTTTGTTTTTGGTAGTGCTGGTTTAGATGAAATTGCAACAATTGATCAAGTTGATATTGTATTAAATGCAATTGTAGGTTTTGCAGGTTTGTTACCAACAATTCATGCTATTGAATCTAAAAAAGATATTGCTTTAGCTAATAAAGAAACACTTGTGGTTGCAGGACATATTATTACAAAATTAGTTAAAGAACATGGTGTAAAATTATTACCAGTAGATAGTGAACATTCAGCAATTTTCCAATCGCTTCAAGGAAATGAGATGAATAAAATCAAACGTATTTTATTAACAGCAAGTGGCGGAAGTTTTAGAGATAAAACAAGAGAAGAACTTGTAGGTGTTTCTGTTAAAGAAGCGTTGAATCATCCTAACTGGTCAATGGGGGCTAAAATTACGATTGATAGTGCTACTTTATTTAATAAGGGATTAGAGGTCATGGAAGCAAAATGGCTGTTTGATGTAGATTATGATCAAATTGAAGTCTTGATTCATCCAGAAAGTATTTTACATTCTGCTGTAGAGTTTGAAGATACTTCTGTCATTGGGCAAATGGGAACACCTGATATGCGTTTGGCTATTCAGTATGCGTTAACTTATCCACAAAGAAAAAAACTAGTTAATGGTAAATCTTTAGATTTAACACAACTTGGTTCGCTTACTTTTAAAAAGCCAGATTTCAATAGATTTCATGCGCTTTCTTTAGCATATCGTGCTGGAAAAACAGGTGGAAGCTTACCATGTGTTTTAAATGGTGCAAATGAAATGGCTAATCTTTTGTTTAGAGAAGGAAAAATTGAATTTTTACAAATAGAGGAATTAGTTGAAAAAGCTATGAATGCTCATGAGTTGGTTAAAGATCCAACTATTGATCAATTATTAGATATTGATCAATGGGCGAGAGATTTTGTTTTAAAGGAGATAAATGAAACATGCAGACGATTATAAATATTCTTGTCTTTTTTGTAATACTAGGAGCTATTGTATTAATCCATGAATTAGGACATTTTCTAACTGCTAAATTATTTGGTGTTTATTGTGCTGAATTTTCTATTGGAATGGGTCCTAAACTTTTTTCTAAGAAAAAAGGAGAAACAGATTATCAAATTCGTGCACTTCCTATTGGTGGTTATGTTGCAATGGCAGGTGAAGCTGATCAAGAAGACAGCGAATTAATGAAAGATGTTCCTTATGAAAGAACTCTAAAAGGAATTAAAACATGGAAAAAATGCATTATTATGTTAGCTGGTGTTTTTATGAATTTTGTACTTGCCCTTGTTTTATTAATAGGTATTTATTCGTTTGTTGAAGTACAAACAAATACTTCTGAAATTGGAAGTGTTGTTAAAAACAATGGTGCTTATAATGCTGGAGTTCAAGTTGGAGACACCATTAATAAAATCACAATTAATGGTGAAGAACATATCATTGCGTCATTTTCAGATATTCAATCTGTCTTATCTAATGAAAATTTGCAATTAGATACAGATACAGTTACAATGCAAATTTCCCTTAAAAGAGGGAATCAAAATATTGAAAAAACAGTTGAAGGAAAGTACAATAGTGAATCCAAGTCTTATGTCATTGGAATAACAGCGGCTACTAAAAAATTGACTTTTATTGAGGCTATAAGACAAGGAATTAATCAATTTATAGAATATGCATTATTGATTTTTACAACATTAGGAAAACTTATTACAGATTTAACACATACTGTTTCACAACTTTCTGGCCCAGTAGGAATTTATACAGTGACTGCACAAGTTACACAATCTGGTTCAATTAGTACATTGTTGTCATTGACTGCTTTACTATCAACAAATATTGGAATGTTTAATTTACTTCCTATTCCAGGACTAGATGGTAGTCAAGTATTATTTGCATTAGTTGAAAAAATTATTCGTCGAGAAATTCCAACAAAAATGAAATATGCTTTACAAATGGCAGGACTAATTCTTGCTTTTGGCCTAATGATTTTTGCAACTATAAATGATATTGGAAAATTTTTCTAAAAAAAGGGCTTAAGCCTTTTTTTGTGTTATAATAGGTAAGATTTTTGAGGTGTAATATGAACAAATTAATAATACTATTAAAACAATTGAATATAATCGAAGATGTTAATGTTTTATTACATGCTTCATTGAAAAAAGTTATTGTACATCATGATAACCATTATACATTTTATATATTGAGTAAGGATTTGATTCCATTTACAGAGTATCAACTCTTACTTGATCATGGTCTTGATTTTCCTTACCCGGCTGAATTTGTAATTTGTTATGATGATTTTAATTTTGAGTCAAAAGATGTTTCACTTTATTTAGGGTATATTATTGAAAAACTAAAACAAATTTCACCATTATTTTCTTCGTTGAAAATCGAAGATATTGAAATTAAACAAACTATATCGATTGGTTTGTTAAATGAAATACAATTGGAACAATTCCAACAATTAAAATCAATAATTAAAAAGTATTTTGTGGAAATTGGAATAGAGAAAGATTTTAGTTTTTATGTTAAACAAGATAATGATGAATTAAATAATTTATTACAAGAAATGGACAGCTATGAACCAATGAAAATAGATATGTCCGAAATAAAAAAATCGGAACCAGTAAAATCAACTGTAGATTATAAAAATAATTATCGAAAACCAAAGGGTGATGCAACTTTTTTAAAGTTATCTGAAATTAACAGTCAAACGATGGAAAATAATTGTACGATTCAAGGGTATGTCTTTAAAACTGAATTAATCAAAACACGTGCAGGAAAACATATTCAAACATTATGGATCACTGACTATACGGATTCAATTATGGTAAAACGCTTTGAAAACAATACAACTAATACTTTAGAGGATATTAAAGTACTAGATAAAGGTAAAGTGTGGATCAAAGCAACAGGAGAAATTCGTTTAGATAATTATGCGAGAGAAACAGTTATGATGGCTCGCCAAATAGAAGTTATTAAAGAACCAGCAAGAAGGCAAGACACTGCGGAAGTTAAAAGAGTTGAACTTCATACACATTCTAAGATGTCAGCAATGGATGGAATAGGCAATGTTTCGGATTATATTAATCAAGTGGCCAAATGGGGACACAAAGCAATTGCAGTTACTGATCATGGAAACGTTCAATCATTTCCTGAAGCTCAAGCAGCTAGTTTAAAAGCGGGCATTAAGATGATCTATGGTGTTGAATTAAATATGATAGAACCTTATTTTAATATTGTTTTTAATGAAAAAGATATGTCTATTGAAGATGCCACATATGTATCATTTGACTTGGAAACAACTGGTTTTTCTGTTATCCATGATGGGATTACAGAATTTGGTGCAGTTAAAATTAAAAATGGTGAAGTGATTGATCGCTTACAAAGTTTTGTAAATCCTGGTAAAAAGATTGGAACACGTGTTTCTCAACTTACAAATATTACAAATGAAATGGTTGCTGATGCACCAACAATTAAAGAGTTTTTACCACAAATATTAGAATTCTTTGGTGATGCTATTTTAGTGGCTCACAATGCTAAATTTGACATTGGTTTTTTAAATGAAAGTTTAAAGAGGTTAAATCAAAAACCTATAACTAATCCGGTTATTGATTCTTTGGCATTAGCAAGAGCTATTATGAAACCAATGAAATCTTATCGTTTAGGAAATGTATGTCGTGTTTATCGTGTAAATTATGACGATGATGTAGCACATAGAGCTGATTATGATGCTGAAGTTTTAGGTGCTGTATTTACAACGATGTTACATTCTATTATGCAAAGTGGAAATTATAATTTACTTGATTTAAATAAATTACAAAAAGACGATGCTTATAAAATCGTTTTCCCATATCATATGACAGCACTTGCTTTGAACAAAGAAGGTTTAAAAAATATGTTTAAAATTGTTTCTGAAGCAAATACAACTTATTTCCATGATGGTTCTCGTATTCCAAAAGAAAGATTGGAATATTATCGTAAAGGATTGCTATATGGGACTAGCTGTTATCGTTCAGATGTTTTTGAAGCAGCTTTGAATTCTTCGGATGAAAAGTTGGAACAATTGTTAGAATTTTATGATTATGTGGAAATACAACCTTTTCAAGATTACTATCATTTAATTGATCGTGGACAAATTGAATCTGAAGAAAATTTAATTATTTCAATAAAACGTCTTATTACAGCAGCAAAAAAATTAAATAAACTTATTGTAGCTACTGGAGATGTCCATTTTTTAGATGAAAAGGATAAAATTTATCGAGATGTTTTTATATCACAACCCAAAATTGGGATTGGACATCGTGCTCATCCTTTATGTGACCGAAAAAATCCACGTGCATTTACACCATCTCAATATTTAAGAACAACAGATGAAATGTTAATATGTTATGATTATCTACCAGCGGATGAAGTATATGAATATGTTGTAACAAATACAAACAAAATCGCAGATATGGTTGAAGAAATTCGACCAATTCATGATAAATTATTTACACCAACAATTGATAATGCAGATGAAAATTTAACAAAGATTTGTTATGATACAGCACATCGACTTTATGGTGAAAAATTACCCGAAATTGTGGAAAAAAGATTAGAAAAAGAATTAAGTAATATCATTAAACATGGGTTTGGGGTTATTTATTATATTTCCCACTTACTAGTAAAAAAATCAAATGATGATGGTTATCTAGTAGGTTCCAGAGGTTCGGTAGGATCTTCATTCGTTGCAACAATGTCAGGAATTACAGAAGTAAATCCGTTACCACCACATTATCTATGTCTTCATTGTAGTCATAGTGAATTTTTAGAAGAAGGTGTTGCTGCTGATGGTTATGATTTACCTGATAAGATTTGCCCTGTATGTGGTAAACCAATGAAAGGTGAAGGACATAATATTCCGTTCGAAACTTTCTTAGGTTTCAATGCGGATAAAGTACCTGATATCGACTTAAATTTCTCGGGAGCGTATCAAGCAAATGCTCATGCATTTACTAAAACTATTTTTGGAGAAGATCATGTCTTTAGAGCAGGAACAATTTCTACAGTTGCTGAAAAAACAGCTTATGGTTATGCAAAAGGATATGCTGAAACATTAGGAATTGATAATGAAGTACGTAGTGCTGAACTTGAAAGAATTGCTCGAGGGTGTGGTGGCGTTAAACGTACGACCGGCCAACATCCAGGGGGAATTATTGTTATTCCTAGAGATTATGATGTTTTTGATTTCACGCCTTACCAATATCCAGCAGATGATTTATCTGCTGAATGGCGTACGACTCACTTTGATTTCCATGCTATTCATGATAACGTTTTGAAATTCGATATTTTAGGACACGTTGATCCGACCGTTATTCGTATGTTACAAGATTTAACAGGTGTTGATCCTAAAACAATTCCAACAAATGATACAAAAGTTATGTCACTTTTTACAACGAGTGATGCTTTAGGTGTTGATTTATCCTATATCAATTGCAAGAGTGGTGCTTTAGGATTACCTGAATTTGGTACAACCTTTGTACGTAGTATGTTAGATCAGACAAAACCACAAACTTTTAATGATTTAGTAATCATTTCGGGGCTTTCACATGGAACAGATGTTTATTTAGGTAATGCAGAGACGTTGATTAAAAATGGAACATGTACCTTAAAAGAAGTTATTGGATGTCGTGATGATATTATGGTTTATTTGATTGAAAAAGGCCTTCCTAATAAAGATGCTTTTGACATCATGGAATGTGTTCGTAAAGGAAAATCACCTGCAGTTTTTCCAGAAAAGAAATACGAAGAATTAATGAAAGAATACAATGTTCCTCAATGGTATATTGATTCATGTAAGAAAATTAAATACATGTTCCCTAAAGCCCATGCGGTAGCCTATGTTTTATCAGCTATTCGTGTAGCTTGGTGGAAATTATATTATCCAAGAGAATATTATGCAGTATATTTTTCCACAAGATGTGATTTTTTTGATATTGAAACATTAGTTGCAGGTAAAGATGCTATTCTTTCAAGAAGAAAAGAAATTGAAATGTTAAGGGAAAACAGACAATCTTCAAATAAGGATGAAGGATTGTGGGATGTGTTTGAAATTGCGTTAGAAATGATTGATCGAGGATTCCATTTTAGTCCTTTAAATTTAGAAAAGTCTGATGCCAATAAATTCATTTTAGATCCAGATGATCCAAGTGGCTTACTTCCACCGTTTAGTTCAGTTGATTCATTAGGTGAATCGGTAGCTAATACTGTTATTGAGGCACGTAAACATGGTTCTTTCTTATCTAAAGAAGACGTGATTAAAAGGACTAAATTGAACAATTCGCATATTAAACAACTAACAAAAATGGGTGTTTTTGATGGTATGCAAGAAGAAAATCAATTATCACTTTTCTAGTGACTTGATTATAAATGAAAAATGTGCTATATTACTTATAGTTTCATAAAGAGAAACGAGTGGGGGAACCCACTCTTTATTATTGAATGGGGTGAAAAAATGGAGTTATTGGAAAGTATTAAAGAAATGGTCTTACCTTTGATCGAACAAAATGATTGTTATTTAGATGATATTGAATATGTAAAAGATAATAATGAAATGTATTTACGTATTTATATCGAAAAAAATGAAGGGTATCTAGATATGGATACATGTGTTGCGGTAAGTGAGTTAATTAGTGATAAACTTGACGAAACTGATCCAATTAAAGATGAATACATTTTAGAAGTCTCTTCACCTGGAATTGAAAAACCATTAAAAACTTTTGAACAAGTTCAAAAATCTGTTGGTGAATATGTTTATGCAAAATTTAAAAATCCTAAAGCCGGATTATATGAAGTTGAAGGATATTTAAAATCTGTTGATAATCAAGAATTAGAATTTGAATATCTTGTAAAAAATATAAAGAAAAAAATTGTTGTCAATTATGATAACATTCAATTTATACGATTAGCTGTAAAATTTTAGGAGGAAATAAAAGTGGCTAGTAACAGAAAATTTATGAGCGCCTTAAATGCTTTATGTGAAGAAAAAGGTATTGAAAAAGACGTGTTTTTAGAAATGTTAAAGGAATCAATTGCAAAAGCTTATAAAAAAAATTATATGGTTCCAGAAGCAAATGTACGTGTAGAAATTAATGAAAAAACTGGAAAAATTAGATTATTTGAAATTAGAACAGTTGTTGATGATTTAGAAGATGAAGATTTAGAAGTATCTTTAGATGAAGCACATGATATCAACCCAAATTATCAAGTGGGTGATATTGTAGAAACTGAAGCAGATGTAGATCATATTGGGCGTTTAGCAGCAATTCAAACAAAACAGCTTTTCAGACAAAAAATACGCGAAACTGAAAAAGAAACATTATATAATGAATTTGCTGATAAAAAAGATGATATCATTACAGGTATTGTTGATCGTGTTGAACCTAAATTTGCTATTATCAATATTGGAAAAACTGGAGCATTTTTAGGACTAAATCAACAAATTCCTGGAGAAACATTACATGAAGGACAACATGTCAAAGTATATGTAAGTGACGTTGATCGTGGAACTAAAGGAACACATATCGTTGTAAGCAGAACAGAACCACAATTTGTAAGAAGATTATTTGAATTAGAAGTTCCTGAAGTTTATGATGGTACAGTTGAAATTAAATCTGTTTCTCGTGAACCTGGTGAAAGAAGTAAAATTGCTGTATACACTGCAGTTGAAGGATTAGATCCTATTGGTTCTTGTGTTGGACCTAAGGGTTCAAGAGTTAAAAACGTTGTTGATGAATTACATGGTGAAATGATTGATATCGTTGAATGGTCAAGTGACCCAGTTGTTTATATTTCACATGCATTATCACCTTCAGATGTGTTAACTGTTTCTGTTGATGAAGAAAAACATAGTGCGTTAGTTATTGTACCTGATGATCAATTATCATTAGCTATTGGTAAACGTGGTCAAAATGCTCGTTTAGCAGTAAGACTTACTGGATGGAAAATTGATATTAAATCATTATCTGAAGCAACTGAATTAGGGTTAATGGAACAAATTCAACAAAAAGAAGAATTACCTGTTGATGAAACATTCCAAGATGAATTTGCTCAAGAAATGCTAGATAACCAAGAAGAAAAAGAAACTGTTGTTGAAGAAAAAGAAAATATCAAAAATGAAGTTGAAGAAGTCACTTCAGAATCTGATGTAGAAGATTATGAAGATTTTGATGATTATGAAGATGATGAATACAGTAAATATGATGAAGATATCGACTATGACGAATATGACAAATATTATGATGAAGATTAGGATGAGATAGAATGAGAAAAATTCCACTTAGAAAATGTCTTGCAACAAATGAACAATTACCTAAAAAAGAGTTAATTCGTGTTGTAAGAAATAAAGAAGGTCAAGTATTTGTAGATGCTACTGGTAAAATGAATGGACGAGGTGCTTATTTAAAAAGAAGCTTAGAAGCAATCGAAATTGCTAAAAAGAAAAAAGTTTTATCTCGTTCTTTACAAGTAGAAATTCCTGATGAAATTTTTGAGGAGTTAAAAAAATATTGTGATGAATAAAAAATATTTAAATTTATTAGGGCTTGCTAATGTTGCAAAGGGAATTGTTTCAGGAGAAACTTTGATAAAAAGTATCGCTGCAAATGAAACAAAACTTGTTGTTATTGCAAATGATGCTAGTGCTAATACTAAGAAAAAAATTACTGATAAATGTCATTTTTATCATGTTGATTATTTCATTGTTGATGAAAATATTGAAACCATTTCAAAAGCAGTTGGAAAAAATAATCGCGTTGCATTAGGTATTACAAATCAAGGGTTTGCGAAAAAAATAAAAGAATTGATAGGAGGTTGATTTTATGGCAAAACAATTTAAAAAGAAAAAAGGTTCTCAAAAGAAGAAACAATTACAATCAAACTTTCCTGCAAAGAAAGAAACATCAGTAATAAAAGATGGTGTGATTTCCTATGAAGAAGGAATTACAGTTGGTGAACTAGCTGAAAAGCTAGGACAAACACCTGCTAATGTTATAAAAGTATTATTTTTATTAGGAACTATGGTAACAATCAATTCATCATTAAATGATGAACAAGTTGAGTTAATTTGTTTAGAATATGGTTGTGAATGTGAAAAACATGTTCCAGTAGATGAAGTTAATTTTGAAAATATTGAAGTTGTGGATGATGAAGCTGATTTACAACCAAGATGTCCAGTTGTAACAATTATGGGACATGTTGATCATGGAAAAACAACATTACTAGATACTATTAGAAAATCTGCAGTTGTTGATGGTGAATTTGGTGGTATTACTCAACATATTGGTGCTTATCAAGTAGAAGTAAACGGTAAAAAAGTTACATTTTTAGATACACCAGGTCATGAAGCTTTTACAGCAATGAGAGCACGTGGAGCACAAGTGACTGATATTGTTATTATCGTTGTTGCTGCTGATGATGGTGTGATGCCTCAAACAAAAGAAGCTATTGACCATGCAAAAGCTGCAGGAGTTCCTATCGTTGTTGCAATTAATAAGATTGATAAAGAAGGTGCTGATCCTGAAAGAATCAAAGCTGAAATGGCTGAAGAAGGATTATTACCTGAAGAATGGGGTGGAGATACTGTTTATTGTGAAATCTCTGCTAAAAAGAAAATTGGTATTGAAGAGTTATTAGAAACATTAACGGTTGTTGCTGAATTAGCTGATTTAAAAGCAAATCCTAATCGTTATGCATATGGTAGTGTTGTTGAGGGTAAACTTGATAAAGGTAGAGGAGCTGTTGCAACATTATTGGTTGAAAACGGAACTTTACGTGCAAGCGATCCAATCGTTGTTGGCGCTGCTTATGGTAGAGTAAGACAAATGTTAGACGATAAAGGACGTGTTATTAAAGAAGCATTACCAGGTACACCAGTAGAAATTACAGGTTTAAATGAAGTTCCTGTTGCCGGTGATAAATTTATGGTTTTCGAAACTGAAAAACAAGCACGTAGTGTTGGTGAAACACGTATGAAAGCTAAAATTGAAAAAGATCGTAATTCTGGAGCTGCTTTATCTCTTGATGATTTGTATTCTCAAATTAAAGAAGGTCAAATTATTGATTTAAATATTATTGTTAAAGCGGATGTACAAGGAACTGCAGAAGCAGTAAAAGCTTCATTAGAAAAAATCGATGTAGATGGTGTGCGTGTTAACGTTATTCGTTCAACTGTTGGTGCAATTTCTGAATCTGATGTTATTTTAGCAAGTGCCTCTCAAGCAATTATTTATGGTTTTAATGTAAGACCAGATGCAAAAGTTAGAAATAAAGCAGAAGAAGAAAATGTTGAAATTCGTCTTCATAATGTTATTTATAAAATGGTTGAAGAAATTGAAACTGCAATGAAAGGTATGTTAGCACCAGAATATCATGAAGTAATTACTGGTCAAGCAGAAATTAGACAAGTTATTAAAGCAAGTAAAATAGGAAATATCGCAGGATGTTATGTTACCGATGGTTCAATTAAAAGAAACTGTGGTATTCGTTTGATTCGTGATGGTATTGTTATATACGAAGGAAAACTTGCTTCACTTAGACGTTTTAAAGATGATGTTAAAGAAGTCAATGCTGGTTTTGAATGTGGTTTAAACATTGAAAACTATAATGATATTAAAGAAGGCGATATCATTGAAGGTTATGTTATGGAAGAAGTAGAAAAGAAATAGGAGTTGAGTCTTATGTCATTAAAAACAGATAGAATAAATACTCAAATTTTAAGAGAAGTTTCTTTGATTTTACAAAATGAAGTACGTGATAGAGATTTACGTATGTGTACAATTACTGCTGTTGAAACAACAAATGATTTATCTATTTCTAAAGTGTATGTTACTTTTTTAGGAAAAAATTATAATCAAGAAAAAGGAATGGAAGCATTAGAAAGATCTAAAGGATTCATTCGTAATTTACTTGCTAAAAAATTAAAAGTAAGAAAGTGTCCTGAATTACATTTTGTTTTAGATACTTCTTTAGAATATGGAAATAAAATTGAAAGTATTATTAATTCATTACATGAAAAAGATTAGAAATAATCTTTTTCTTTTTTTTAGAATTTATTTTATGATATAATGAAAATACTGATAGGAGGATTATTATGGTAGAATTATCTAATGATTTATTAACTGTTTCTTTACATCCAAAAGGAGCAGAAATTATTTCAATTAAAGGAAAAAAAGATCAATTGAATTATATGTGGAGAAGAGATGCATCTCAATGGGCAAACAGTGCACCTATTTTATTTCCAATTGTTGGAGCATTAAAAAATGATACATGTGTGATTAGTGGTAAAGAGTATCATATGACACAACATGGTTTTGCAAGACACAATGAATTTGAAACAAACCAAGTTAGTGATACTGAGGTAATATTCTCATTAAAATCTAATGATGAAATTATAAAACAATATCCTTTCTTATTTGAATTAAATGTCACATATAGACTTGTTGAAAATAAATTAAAATGTCATATTGAAGTAAAAAATACGGATCATCAACCTATTTATTTCCAAGTTGGAGGACATCCTGCTTTTGCTTGTCCATTTATGGAAAATGAATCAAGCAACGATTATTATTTAGAATTTTCAGAAAATGAAACATGCAATCGAAAAATAATTGATGTTGAAAAAAGAGGTATGTCAAGAGTTGAAAAGCCTTTCTTTGATAATGAAAAAAGATTTTTTGTTAGACAAGAGCTTTTTAATACAGATGCAATTGTTATTAAAAATTTTAAATCAGAAAATATTGCTCTTAAATCATTAAATCATGATAAATCAATTGTTTTTCATATGAATGGTTTTGATCATGTTGGACTTTGGGCCGCAAAACATGTTGGTGGATTAATTGCTATTGAACCATGGGTTGGACATGCTGACTATACTGATTTTAATGGTGAATTTAAAGAAAAAGAAAGTTGTGTTGAATTACCTGTTGGTAAAAATTTTGAAGTTGAATTTGCTGTAGAAATTAACCAATAATGACAATTTTTTTAATTTTTGTAGATTATACTTTATTTATGAAAGTTAAACTTATAGAATGTACTCATGAATTAGACTTACAAGATGAAATTAATGATTTTCTTAAACTGGGATATCATATAATACGGATGCATTATTGTGTTGCAATGTGTTTTTCATCTGAATTAGAATACTCTTTTAGTTGTTTAATTGAATATGATGATAAAGGTCCTAAATAAAAGGACTTTTATTTTTGCATAGATTTTATATTATTGGTCAAAATAATTAACGGAGGTGAAACATATGGCAAAAGATGTAAGATGTTCAGTTACGACATGTGCATATCATGATTCTAATAATAAATGTTTGGCCAATGAGATTAAAGTTTCAAAATGTAATTGTAGTTCACCATGTGATGAGCAAGAAACAGAGTGCGGAACTTTTAAATTAAAATAGGATTATTTCCTATTTTAATTTTTTTTTATTGTCTCTATGTTATAATATAAAAGGTGATTATATGAAAAATAGATTAATTATTTTTTTATCTTTATTTATTTTATTAGGTTGTTCAAGTCAAAAAAATACAACATCTTATTCGAAAAAACAATATAATGAATATGTTAGTTATTATAATCGTTTAAAGATGTCTACTTCATTTGATGAAAGCTGTGATGATTGTTCAATTCAATTAGTTACTAATAAAATATCAAATAAAAAAATACGGTATGATATTATCATTAATAATCCTGTTATTGAAATGAAAAATATTAAAGCAATCGCATTTATTGATAAAAAGGATAAAAATATTCCGAGTATTGGTTTATTAGAAAAGGATACTTTTTCATTAAAGCCTAATTATATTGATAAGAAGAATGGTTATTATAAAGGCATCAATTTATCAGGAACAACATCCAAAAACAAATTTGATGTTAAGCTCTATTTAACATATAACACAGAGGATAAACAAATAGAAAGGTATATTATTTTACATGGTAATGCGACTTGATAAATTATTAGCTCATTATGGTATCGGAACTAGAAAAGAAGTAAAAAATTATATTAGAAAAGGTTTTGTTACTGTTAATGGAAGTATTATAAAAAAGGATGATTTTAAAGTAGATTATGAAACAGATAAAATTATCTTTGATGGTGAGCTTATTACATATAAACCATATGTCTATATTATGCTTAATAAACCTGCTGGTTATGTTTCTGCTACAAAAGATAATGTTCATCCTACAGTTGTTGATTTGATTTATGGTTATGAACAGTATGATTTATTTCCAGTAGGAAGGTTAGATTTGGATACGGAGGGTTTATTATTACTAACAAATGATGGAGATTTTGCACATAAGTTATTAGCACCTAGTCGACATCATTCTAAATTGTACTATGCATGTGTCGAAGGAATAATGGATGAAAATGATATTTTAAAGTTTAAAGAAGGAATTACTATTGATCATTATAGATGTCAAAGTTCAAATTTATCCATTATAAAAACTGAAGATAATACATCTGAAGTATTAATTGAAATTTTTGAAGGAAAGTTTCATCAAGTGAAAAAAATGGTAGAAAGTGTCGGTAAAAAAGTAACTTATTTAAAAAGGTTACAGATGAAGAATTTAAAATTAGATACTTCTTTACAAATTGGAAAATTTAGAGAATTATCCGAAGATGAATTAGTCGACTTAATGAATGATTTGTGATACTATTTGTATAAAAAATAAGGAGGATTTTTTGTGAGATTAAGAAACAACCCAAAAGCTTATGAAATTATGAAAGAGAATGCTGATTTAGTTATCTTAAAGCCTGAAGAACATAAAGGTCATTATCATGATATATTTGAAATAAATCAGCCATTATATATAGAAATTGGAATGGGGAAAGGCGATTTTATTTATCAAAATGCTTTAAAACATCCAGAAAACAATTACATAGGGATTGAAAAATTTCCAAGTGTCTTAGCAGCAGCAATTAATAAAATTAATAAAAATCAATCATTGCCTAATTTAAAATTAATGCATTTTGATGCAATTGAATTAGAAAATGTTTTTGAAAATGGTGAAATTGATCATTTATTTTTAAATTTTAGTGATCCTTGGCCCAAAAAAAGACATGCAAAAAGACGTTTAACGTCTTCAGCGTTTTTAAATGTTTATCGTCGATTATTGAAAAAAGATGGTGTTATTGAATTTAAAACAGATAATCGAGGTCTATTTGAATATTCATTACAGTCAGTAACAGAAAATAATTATCATTTAGATTATGTTTCTTTAGATTTACATAATTCTCCAGAAGCAGATGATAATATTATGACAGAATATGAAAGAAAATTTTCAGTAAATGGACCTATTTATAAAATGATTATTAGTGATTGTAAGGAGTAAAAAAATGGATCAATTAATTGAAATAAACTCATTAGAAGAATATGAAAAAGCTATTCAAACAAAATCAATCATCTTATTTACAGCTTCTTGGTGTCCTGATTGTATGTTTATCAAACCTTTTATAGGTAATGTTGTAAAAAAATATCCAAATTTTACATTTTATAGTATTAATAGAGATTATTTTATTGATTTATGTCAAGATTTAGATATTTTAGGAATACCTTCTTTTGTCAGCTATGAAAATGGACAAGAGACAGGTCGCTTTGTAAGTAAATTAAGAAAAACGCAAGAAGAAATAGAAACATTTATACAATCAATAAAATAAAGTGTATTGAAGGAAGGAGTTATTATGTTTAAACATTTTTTTAAAAAATCAAACGATGATGATATTTTTGAAACTGTAGACCCAATTGTTGAACAAAGAAGAAATGAAAAGTTTTCTAAACCACTTATTTATGACGAAGAATTTAAAAAAGAAAAAGTTACTAAAAAAAGTGAAGGTCAACAAGTACCAAAAGAAACTACTTCCAAAAATGTTAAAAAGGTTGAAAAAAAAGTAGAAAAGAAAGAAGAACCCGAAATTAAGAAAAATTATGAAATGATGGATATCATTTCTCCAATGTTTGGAATGCATGAAGAAAAAAAAGAAATAGTTAAAACAGTTAAGAAAAATTCAGTAAAAAAACCAAAGAAAAAAGATAATTCACTTGTTCAAGTAATATCTCCGTATTATGGTAATTTTGAAGAAAAAGAAGAAACAGATAGTGAAGCTGTTCTTACTGCTGTTGAAGATTCAAAAGATTTTCAAGATGAAACAAATACTGATGCTGAAAAAACAATAGAACCCGAAATCGTTGAAGAAGAAAAGCTTCCAACAGTTGAAGATAATTTAAGAAATATTGCTAAAATTGTTGAAGAAGAACAAGATCAACTTAAAATTATTGAGGAACGAACAGGGGAGTTTAAACTTGATTTTGGTCAAAAAAAATCAGAGGAACAAAATTCTTTAATTGATGAAATTGATGACAATATGTCTTTGGATGAATTGATGAGTCTGTATGAAAAGAAATTTAAGGATTAGTGATGATTAAAGGAATTGGTGTAGATATTTGTGATTTAAGAAGATTAAATCATTTGGATCAGCTTGCAAAGAAAATTTTACATGTAGATGAATTTTCTTTGTATTTATCAAAAGATAATGATAAAGCAAAAAGAGAATTTGTGGGTGGTAGATTTGCAGTCAAAGAGGCATTTGTAAAAGCAGCAGGTTATAAATCATTTAAGGAGATATGCTGTTTAAATGATGAAAATGGTAAACCCTATATTAAAGATGAGCCTTGTCATGTTTCTATTTCTCATGAAAATCATTATGCAGTTGCCTTTGTTGTTATTGAAAATAATGACCCTAATCAATAAAGTATAGAGTAATAAAACATTAATAAATATATCTTAGGATATAAATATTAATGTTTTTTTTTTTTTAGTCGTTTAAATAGACTTTTTAGTCGATTTAGCATGATTATTTTTTTATAAGAACTATGATAATACTAAGGAGGATCGTTTATGTTAAATTCAATTTCTTTAGTAGGAAAAATAGTAAAAAATGTATATCATGTTGAAAACATGGCTTTTATTGACATTGAGGTTAAAAGACCATTTCCTGAGGAGATAGGAAAAGAAAAATTTGATGTTTTTTCTATTGCTTTGTGGAAGGGGCTAGAAGACATGATGTCTGATGTTACTCAAATTGGAATGATTATTGCTGTTAGAGGGCGTTTAATAGCTAATAAATTTACAATGGCTAATTATGATTTTAAAGAAGTGATTATATATGGAGAACTCATTGAAATTTTAAACAAATATTTTTAAATAAATAAATTGTCATTTATATTGTTTTTTGATAAAATCTATTATTGAAAGTCGGTGAAAATAAATGACAATTAATCAAGATAAAATAAGAAATTTTTCAATCATAGCGCATATTGATCATGGGAAAAGTACTTTAGCGGATCGTATTTTAGAAATGACCGGTGCGGTTTCAAATAGAGAGATGAAGGCTCAACTATTAGACAGCATGGAGTTAGAACGTGAAAGAGGCATTACAATCAAATTGAATGCTGTTCAACTTCAATACAAAGCAAAAGATGGAAATACCTATCTTTTACATCTTATTGATACTCCTGGCCATGTCGATTTTACTTATGAAGTATCTCGTTCATTAGCTGCATGTGAAGGAGCAGTGTTAGTTGTAGATGCAGCACAAGGTGTGGAAGCACAAACATTGGCAAATGTCTATTTGGCTTTAGATAATGATTTGGAAATTTTACCAGTTATAAATAAGGTAGATTTACCTAGTGCAAACCCTGAACATGTTATTCAAGAAATCGAAGATGTTATTGGATTGCCTGCAGACCATGCACCTCGTATCTCGGCTAAAAGTGGCTTAAACGTTGAAGATGTGTTAGAGATGATTGTTAAAGAGGTTCCTGCACCAAGTGGGAATATTAATCATCCTACTCAAGCACTTATTTTTGATTCATTTTATGATAGCTATAGAGGTGTTGTTGTATTCGTTAGAATTAAAGAAGGATCTATAAAGGTTGGAGATACAATTAAATTTATGGCTACAGGAGCTACTTACGAAGTAACTGAATTAGGTGTAAGAACTCCTGCGGAGGTTAAAAAAGATAAATTAGTTTGTGGGGAAGTTGGATGGATATCAGCTTCTATTAAATCTATTCAAAATGTTCATGTAGGGGATACAATAACAACTTTAGAAAATGAAAGTCATGAGCAATTGCCAGGGTATAGAAAGTTAAATCCTATGGTTTATTGTGGATTATATCCAGTTGATAATTCTAAGTATAAAAATTTACGAGAAGCATTGGAAAAAATACAACTTAGTGATTCGTCTCTTGTCTTTGAACCAGAAACATCACAAGCATTGGGATTTGGTTTTAGATGCGGTTTTTTAGGATTATTACACATGGATGTTATTCAAGAAAGATTAGAAAGAGAGTTTGATTTAGAACTTATTGCTACTGCACCATCTGTTATTTATAAAGTATTTTTAACAGATAAAACAATGGTTGAAATTGACAATCCTGCAATGATGCCATCTCCACAAGTAATAAATTATATTGAAGAGCCTTATGTAAAAGCTTCAATTATGACTCCAAATGAGTATATTGGATCTATCATGGAACTATGTCAATCAAAACGAGGAGAATATGTTGATATAGATTATATTGATGAAACACGTCGTAATATTATTTATAATATTCCTTTATCAGAAATTGTTTATGATTTCTTTGATAAATTGAAATCTAGTACAAAGGGATACGCCTCATTTGATTATGAATTAATAGGATATCGAGAAAGTAAATTACAAAAAATGGATATTTTATTAAATGGTGATGTTGTAGATGCTTTATCATCTATTGTTCATAAAGATTTTGCTTATTCAAGAGGAAAAGTAATTTGTGAAAAATTAAAAGAAATTATTCCAAAACAAATGTTTGAAGTTCCTGTACAAGCAGCATTACAAGGTAAGATCATTGCAAGAACTACAATTAAGGCAATGCGTAAAAACGTCCTTGCTAAATGTTATGGTGGAGATATTTCGCGTAAAAAGAAACTTCTAGAAAAACAAAAGGAAGGTAAAAAGAGAATGAAGGCAGTAGGAAGTGTTGAAATTCCACAAGAAGCTTTCATGGCAATATTATCAGTTGATGATGAATAAATAGCAGCAATCGCTGCTATTTTAAATATGTTAAATATGTTAAATAAATTTATATTATCGATTAATTCAAATTTACTAATAATCTAAAGTATAATATAATTGTTCAAGGAAGGAGGAAAAATATGCCAAAGTTTTTTAACAAAAAAACTGCTACTGTAAGATTTCATGGATTTAATGAAGAAAAGAAATATCAAAATAGTAAATCTGATATAATTGTATCTAAAAGATTAATTGAACTAATTGCTGTGACACTTGTTTTAATTTTTATTTTAATTATTAGATTGGCCTATGTACAATTAACTCAAGCTGATACATTAGAAGTTAAACTGGAAACTTATGGAAGTACAACATATACAAATGATGCACCGCGTGGAGAAATCTATGATCGTAATTATACAAAAATCATGGGTAATCAAAATGTTATTTGTGTTGATTATTATGCACCTAAGAAAATTACAAATAAAGAAATTACGTATATTGCAAAATTTTTAAGTGAAAAAATTACAATTGACTTTTCTAAAAATAACGTTAATAACATTACTGAAAGAAATATAAAAGATTATTTTATTATTGCTCATGAAAAATTAGCAGAATCTTTGTTAAGTGACAAAGAGTTAAAAAAATTAAAAACAGAAAACCCTGATGATGCTGATTATTCTAAGGCAAAAACCAATTTGATTGTTTCTAAATTATCTATGGAATATATATATCAAAATATGACACAAGATGAAATAGAACAAACACGTTTTGAATATTTAATGAAACGATGTAAAACAGGTTCTGTAACTTTAGTAGAAGGGATTACAGTCGAAGAAGCTAGTGTTATAGGAGAAAATACAAATATTTTAAAAGGTATTCAAATAAGTAGTGGGTGGTCTCGTCAATCAATGGTGAATGGTCAACTTGGCGCGTTGATTGGAAAATTAACAACTAAAAGACAAGGATTGCCTACGGAATTAAAGACAGAATTACTTGCAAAAGGGTATACTGGTAATTCACGAGTCGGTACAAGTGGTTTAGAAAAACAATATGAAGATATTTTAAAAGCATCAAATTCATCATATTCTGTTAAATATAATAGTAATGGTGATCCTATTATCACAAACAATGTTAATGGTGAAAAAGGAGATAACATTCGCTTATCTATTGATTTAGAGTTACAATCTTTTGCTGATGAACTTATTACTAATGAATTAACGACATGTAATAGCTTTAATACTTATTTCAATAAAATGTATTTTGTAATGATGAATCCTAATAATGGAGAAATTTTAGTTATGTCAGCTAAAGAAATTAACAAAGAAACTGGCGAGGTCAAAGATATTTCTACAGGTAACTTTTTAGAAGCGGTAGAAATTGGTTCTACTTCAAAAGCGGGTACATTATATACAGGATTTAAAGAAAATATCATTGTTCCTAATACTTATTTTGTAGATGAGCCGCTTTGGTTTAAAGGTTCTACAAAAGCTAAACAATCATGGAAAACAATGGGAAACATTAATGAAATAGATGCGCTTGCTTGGTCATCAAATGTTTATATGTTTAGAATTGCTATGAAGTTAGCTGGTGTTGAATATGTACCTCATGGCGCTTTAAATGTTGATCTCAATCGTTTTGTCAAAACTCTCTCTACTATCAGAAGGGATTTTGGTGAATTAGGTTTAGGTGTTAAAACTGGATTGGATGTTCCAAATGAAAGTGACGGATATAAAGGAAGAGATACTGCCCCTGGGCATTTATTAGATGCATGTATCGGACAATATGACACATATACTCCAATTCAATTGGCACAATATACATGTACTCTTGCTAATATGGGTAAAAAAGTTCAACCTCATTTCCTTATTGAATCATTTAAAAGTGATGGAGAAGGAAATAGATACACAACTTATAAATTCAAAACAAATATTCAAGATGATGTTTCTTCACAGGCAGATGCATTTAAACAAATAAAAGCTGGAATGCGCGCATGTGTTACAAGAACAGATGGAACATCACATACGTATTGGTCAGAAAAGCCATATGCTGTTTATTGTAAGACAGGAACAGCTGAAAAATATGATGGTAATTCAAATGTTGACCACCCAAACCATCTACAAATTGGTTATATTTCAGCAACAGAAGATAGTAAACCATTAGTTGCATTTGCTAGTATTGCATTTAGAGAAGATCGTTCATCATCGGGCGCTGATTCATCTGCACCAATTATTGCACATCAAGTTGTTGATAAATATGTAGAAAAATATGGTTTAAATTAAAAAAATGCTAGTATTTCATTAATTAATATGTTATTATATTTAAGAAAGTTTTAGTGATGCGGAGGTGTAATCATGAGAGATAATATCATTTTAAAATGTACAGAATGTGGAGAAGAAAATTATATCAACACTAAAAATAAAAGAAATCATCCAGATAGAATGGAAGTAAATAAATATTGCCCTAGATGCAATAAAAAAACTGTACACAAAGAAAAAAAATAAGCTTAGGCTTATTTTTTTATTGGAGAATATTTTATGGAAAGATTAATTATTAAAAAATTTGTACTTGGAATAATGTCAACAAATTGTTATTTGATAGAAAATAATAATCATTCGATTCTAATTGATCCAGGGGATAAGGCTGAGCTACTTATAAATTATTTAACACAAAATAATTTACAATTAACTGCTATCTTATTAACACATGGTCACTTTGATCATATTGGAGCTATAGATGAATTAGTAGAAAAATATAATTGCCCTGTTTATATTCATCAAGATGATTATGAAATGATTTACAATGATCAATTAAATTTATCTAACTATTACGGTGAATTAAAAATTAAATCTAAAGTAACAGCTGTTGATAAGGATATAGATATTGGTGACTTTCATTTTGAATTTTTACATTTGCCAGGACATACAATTGGTTCATGCTTTATCATCTTAAAAAATTACCATGTTATTTTTTCAGGAGATGTTTTGTTTAAAAATGGAATTGGTAGATTTGATTTTCCAACATCATCTTCAACAGACACAAGAAATAGTATAAAAAAAATTAAAGAAATAAAAGATGATTATGAAATATATCCTGGACACGGTGAATTGACAACTTTAATACAAGAAAAATTAAATAATCCATATCTTCAGTAGAATAACAATTTATTCTACTTTTTTTATAACATTTTTTTCTTTATCCAATTCAAGATAAAATGTGATATTGAGTTTATATCGATCATTTTTTAATCTTGTTTCTATTAAAAAATAATCTCCCATATCATCAACAGTATACGAAATTGTGTAATTTTCAAGTTCTAAATAATTACTTAATAAAATGCTATTTTGATTTTCGTATTTATAATTTGCAATAAGTATATTTTTAAGTAGTCTTATATCATTCGTTTGTTTCATAGATTGAAAACCTTGACTATTTAGAATTGTCAAATGACATAATGAAAATATATTAAGAGAAAGCATGAGCAATAAAATAAGGGTAATTTGTAGAACATTTCCGTTATTCTTCTTTTTTTTCATAATCACTACCTACAATAAATTGATATTCTTTATTATTACTCATTAAATTTATTTTGATAAATCCATTCGTATTTTCAAAATATACAGAATCAATGTCATGATATAAAATATGGTGTCCAGGTGTAATAACGAGTCGTTTGTTTTGTAGTATTATTTTATGAGAATCGTCATTTTCATCGAGAAAACTTAAACTATCACCATATTCTATATTTTTAGCCGTTATAAGTTCATTACTAAGTGAAAATATTGCATTTTCTAGCGATGTATCGATATATTTTGATTGATTAGAAATTTTTAAAACTTTCACTAGTAATGAACAGTTTAAAACAATAAGTAATGTGATAGATAAACTCAATAATACTTCTACTAATGTAAAGCCTTTTTTAGACATGTCTCTATTCCTTCATCTAAATTAAGTGTATATTCTATTTGTTGTTTCTCTGACTGATAAGTTTCGTATTCTTGATTGACTTTGATGTTTGTTTTTGAATTTGTTACATATAAAGACACTAATAGAATAATAACAGTAGTAAAGATACTAAAAGCAAAAAGACTTTCAATCAAAGTAAAACCTTTTTTATTTAAACTCATAATCACCCGCTCCAAGATGAAAAATAAGGGTATATTTCTTTTTGGGTGCAATGAGATCAATATGATTTGCTTGATTTATATTGCCATCTTTATTGAAATATATTTCTTTAATATTATTGAAAAAATAATTATTAGGTAAAACTACTCTGTATTTTTTTTGATGATCAATAAAAGATATTTCTTGTTTTGATACAATTAAACTAACTTTTTCATGACTAATTATTGCCTTACTTTTAGCCTGATTAATAATCATTCCTATTTGTTTTTTTACACATTCATCCGTTATATAAATTGTTTTTGTATTCATAAAAGGGAACGAAAGTACTGACAATGTTAATATAATAGATATTACTAACAACATTTCAATCAAAGTAAATCCTTTATTTTGAAACATAGGCTTCACCATCACTTATTCTTATGGCAAGTCCTGAAGGACAAACAGCTTGTTTTTCCTTTAAATAAGGATGGCTGCCAGAAGTTAATTGAGACATACTAGTTGGTAATTCTCCATGCTCGATTTCGTATCGGGCACGTTAAAACATACTTTTTTATATAAATTCATATTTTAATAGAAAAATGTGGAGAAATTGCTCTCCACATAGACATTTTATTTTATATTTCTTTATACCTTTTTATACTTCTTTATTTTAAAGTTGCGGAATAATTGCGTAATCAGCTATTACTGCGGAATGTATTTTTGATTTTTTTCTCTGAAAAGAAATCATTTATTACACTATCAAAAATATCTACTGCTTCATCATCCATTTCAGGAGTGAATGTTACATATCTATCTAAGGTTACTTGAACCGAGGCATGACCAAGTCTTCTTGATACTGCTTTGACATTTGTTCCAGCTTCTAGTGCTTTAGTTGCATAGAAGTGTCTCAATGTATGAAATCTAAATTCCTTGTTGTAGGGCTTGAGCTTCTTTTGAATATTTCTTCTAACGTAGCTAGGTCGCTTTAGATAACCTTTTGAATCACTACATACATATTTACCCCCTCCAAATGTTTTACCGTAGAGAAGGGCAAATTTATCCAAATTAGACTTATACTTTTTTAACATTTCTATCAAATCATTAGAAACTTTAATGTTTCTAATCGATGTAGGGGTTTTTGTTGCAATTTCATGAATACCACCAATTTCACTTATTTGCTTATTGATATCTAATGTATGATTTTCAAAATCAACATCATCCCATGTTAAACCAAATATTTCAGAGCATCGTGCACCAGTGTAAAGAGCAATGTAGAAAGAAATGTATTCTGGATCAGTTTCATGGAACAGGGTAGGGATTAGCCTCAAAGTATCTTCATCTGGCAATTCATAATTTAAACATTTATCTTTTTTATATTTTTTCTTCCTGATATAGAGATATGGATTATTAGCTATAAATCCTTGATCAAACGCTAAACGAAGCATTTGTCCTAAAACGATATGAACATTTTTCATAATGTATTTAGTTAGGCGTTCAGATGCTTCTGTAATAAAGTTTTGAACCACCATGACATTTATATCTTTTAAATATAAATGGCCTAAACAAGGCTTAATATGATTGTTGTAAACACCTGTATAGCCATGCATTGTATTTTCTTTTAATGATTTGTTTATTGCTTCATTTTTCAACCAATAATCATACAGTTCGTTTACAGTCATTTTATTTTGAAGATTCTGATAACCCATTCGATTATACGCATCAAGCTTGATTTTTAAATTTTCTTTTGCTTCTTTTAAAGTAGCTCCATAAGCATAAATTCTTTTAGGATTCCCGTTTTCGTTTTTACCAACAACTTCATTTACTTCATATGTATATTTACCATCTTTTTTCTTGATTTTTCTTGCTTTTGCCATAAATCACGTCTCCTTTCGTATAATAAAACGCCTATAGACATAAACAGGCGTAATATATTTAATTAAGCTTCAATGCTTTTTCTTTTTCAAAAGCTATAATCATTTCAGTTATATCAATCATATCTTCAGGACTGACAGTATGATCAACAGCTAATATTGAATTTTCATAGACATCTATATAATCATCTAACATTTCAGGATGATTATCATAAATGTAATCTAGGTTTTTATCGTGGTTGGTATTTTTCATATTATTGTTTCTTTAGTTCAACTACTTTGCTGACACCTTGCATAGAAGCGGAAAATGAAAGAATATCATTTTTATATGTAAATTCTTTTGTATCATCATTTGAAGCTAATAGTGCATTTTTAGTTTTTTCATGGTCATTATTAGATACCCATGAATATTCACTAGTGGCAGTAGTAGGAGCATCATATGAACCAACCCAATAAGTTGCTTTTGTTTTTCCTTCATCCGTCACCCAATCGATAGAAATAACGTTATCAGAAATTGTGGCTTCCATCCATGTGCCCTCATTTTCATCTGATTTCCAAGTCCCTGTTAAATTTAAAGGTTCTTTCTTTTCTTCTTTTTTTGTTGTAGTTGTTTCTTTTGAAGATGAATTGTCTTTTGAACTGCTATTTCCACATGCAGTTAGAGATAGAACTAAAGTTCCAATTAATACTAGACTTAATAATTTTTTCATTTGTTTTTCCTCTTTTCTTATTTTTTTTGAATTTTTCTTTTTCTAGGTTTAAATACATAACCTCTTTCGATTTTTTTCTTGTAATCATCTATCCATTCATCAACAAGAATTTTATTATCATCGTGATGATAAACATTGTCTGAATATAATTTTTCATCATAAGGTTCATACCATTTTGTGGCTTTATATTTTTCTAAGATTTCTATTGATTTATCAATTCTATTCATTTTCATATATATTCTTGATACTTGCCCGGGTGCCCATGAATAGTATGGAGCAAGAGCATACGCTTTTTGAAAAGCTAATAATGCATTTTGATAGTCATATTCTCCTTCATATGCTTCTCCAAGCCATGATAATATGGTTGCAATGTGAAAATTCATAGCATCAAAGTTACTCATTTCATAGAGTGAAATATAAATAGGATCTATTTTTATGAACCGGTCTTGATACAGTTCATTTGTAAGATAGTTTAAGAATATTTCTATACTTTCTTTTCTATGAGATACTCTTGAATTGTGATATGCCTCACATAAATAATATCTGCTTTGAGGGGTGTTGTATTTTTTTAAAAGATTTATAGCGTAATCTAAACGTTCTTGTCTTGAAGAAAAACTATCTATAATTTGTGGCGATTTATCACTCAATAAATCATGTCCGACATAATCAACGTTAATTAAATCTTTTGCGATGCATATTTCCTCTGTACACATAAAACTTCCTCCGAAATTTTCTCATTCAGTGAATACCACACTTTAAGCGGTATTCCTTTTTCTTTTACAATAAATTCAATATTTTCTAGTTCTTTTATATTATGTAGTTCTTCGTACATCAGTAATCTAATAGCAAATTCATTTGCTTCTCTTTCTAAACGTGTCTTATAGACTCGTCTTAGAAAATTAAAACTGATGTCTTTATCAAAATGCAGGACGTAGTGTCCTAATTCGTGTGCTATTAAAAAAAATTCATATGCACAATCTAAATCACTTCTTACAAATATGTATCCTTTAGAATCAACAATCATTAGTCTTGAATCTAAAGTTTTCGCTTTGAAATCTTGATGCTGGATAGATATATCCAAGTAATCAGCAATTTCTTTCACATTTGATGTTTTAAATTCATTCAATAAATCATTAAGTTTATTTTCTACGTTCACTCATAAGCACACTCCCTTAATTAATATTATTTGTGCTTTCTAGATATAATCTTCAACATGTCAGCAATATCATCTGCCATCTCCATTATTTCATCGTCGGACATATTATCTAAATCATAGCCGCCAAAATCAGCTACCATGTCTTGTTTTAAAATGAAACTCAATGCTTCTTGTGGGGTAGAAAATGAGAAATCTACATTATTATTGTCTTTTGTTTCACTTCTCCCTAAAAGGTAATCAATAGAAGTATTAAAGAAATCAGCAATTTTTTCTAATGTTTCATAGTCTGGTTGTCTTTCATTTCTTTCCCATTTACTAATAGAACCATTTGACACCTCTAAAATGTTTGCTAATTCTATTTGACTTAATCTTTTTCTCTCTCGTAATTGTTTTAATCTTAATCCAAAATTTACTTTGTTTATCATTTTATTGCCTCCTACTTATACAATAAGTACATTTCTTATAATAAGTATAATATATTTGGACAAAATGGTTAAGTTATTTGGACAAAATGGGCAATAATTGTTGACACTTGTACAGATTGTCTATATAATAAAAGTGTAGTTGGACGATATGTCCAATGATGGAGGTGATATTTATTGCAGTTTACAACTACAGACGTTATTACGGATATACCCAAAAAGATTTTGCATTACTTATAGGAAAAGATAGGAAAACCTATGCTTTAAAAGAAAAAGGAGTAATTAATTTTTCACCTAAAGAAATGCTTGTTATTAGGGATGAGTTAAGAAAATTTGATAAATCACTAACAATAGATCAAATTTTTTTTACTTCAAAATTGGACAAACTGTCCAATTTAAACTAAATCCGTTATACATTATGTCTATCAAGCACAAACATATTTTAACTGATATTTAATAAAGTTTCCTAAAAAGACACTCTATTAAATACAAACATTTGGAGTTTAAAGAAAGGAGAAATTATTTATGAACGAAACAAGAGAACAATATCTAGAAAGAATTATCAATGGCTCAACAGCTTATATCAATACTAAAGAACATCGTGAAGATAAACCAACAGAACAAATCATTAATGACTATGTTGGTGTTCTAAATCAAATTCTAGAAATTCTAGATATGGAAACTTTAGAAGATGAAGAACTTCATTATGTAAAACATTCATTAAGAAAAAGATTTGAAGGTTCAATTTTACTTGGAATTTAGGAAAGGAGAATTAATCATGGTAAGAGAACTATATGGTCCATTGTTTTCAGTAAAGAAAGCAGCATCCTATTTAGGAATTGGAATTAACAGAACGTATGCCTTGGTCAAAAGTAACAAGCTAAGACATATTCCAGATAAGAACGGTTCTTTGATTGCTAAAAGTGTTCTTGATGATTATATCGAAGAACAGTATCAAAAAAGTTCTTAGTTAAAAAGTAAATAGATTACTGGTCATCTAAGGGCCGGTCTCAACCTCCAATCCTATTTATTTAAGCAAGTCATATGATCATAAACGATAAAACAAGTTAAATTGTCATTTTAAAAGTATGAGATTGGTCCTTAGATGGTCAGTAGTCAGAAAGGAAAACAAATTATGAAAGAAGCAAGAATACCTGTTTCATCTAAAAAAGCAGGAGAAGAAATCATAAATGATTTTAAAAGTATCTTAAACGCTGATGTGATTGCTCATATCTCTTTTGAAGTTTATGAAACTGAAAAAGAAAGTATGAGTGGGCATAAATTCACGGATTATGAAGTTGTTATCAAAAGAAAGGAGAAATAAATGAAGTGTTTATTAGCAATGTTGTTTATTGGTTTGGTTTTAGCTGTTTTGGTTCTTAGCTATTGGCTATATCAAATGAAATGGTTCGAGAAATCATACTATCAATTAGCAAATAAAATCAATCAAGAAAAGAAAGACAGAGTTTTAAAAGAACTTGCTGATCATGAAGCTATCAGACAAAAGATAGATAAAAAATTCATCACTATTTTAAGAATAGCTAGAAGAGATAATTTTCCTTCAAACCGTTTTGAGTTGGGCTATCAATTAGGCGAATTTGAAATAGAAGTCAACAACCTTTGGTTGGCAGGTGGATTGAAAGTACAAACAAGAGAAAAGCTTCTCTTATGTGCCAGATTAGCAGCATTTGATATTGAAGAGGAGGTGTAGCTATGAAGTTATCTGGAAGAGGTCTTGCAACAACGATCATTATTACGCTAGTGATGGGCCAATTGTGTGTGATTGGTTTAAGAAACTTTTTGGATTTTATTTTCAGATAAAAAAATAACAGCACTTAGAAAAGCGCTGTTAAATCAAAAAAACCAAAATAACCAATAACAATTATAACCAATCAAAGGAGAAATCGCAATGAAATTATCAAAAAAAGGTGCAGTTACTCTAGCAACGGCACTAGTAGTATTCCTTATCGCTACTGGTCTAATGCTATCAAGAGTTAAAGATTTAGAAAGTTCATATGATGAACAATCAAAACAAATGCAGTTATTGAAAGATGAATACAATTCTCTTTCAAATGAGTTATCAGCTGAAAAGTCAGAGAGAACTAAATACCAAAGATTGTATGATGAAGTTTCTATCAGAAATGAACAATTAGAAGCTGAACTTGAAAATTGAAGATGTCTTGGCCAGTTTACTATTACTTACTACTGGCCAGGAGAAGACGTTTATGGTCGTTTAACTTCTATTGGTGCTATTGCTGAAGAAGGAAGAACTATTGCGGTAGATCCTTCAATCATTCCATATGGTTCTATAGTCTTGATTAATGGCAATGAATATGTAGCTCAAGACTGTGGAGGAGCTATCAAAGGAAACAAGATAGATATCTTTGTTGACAGTCCAAAAATGCAAAAGTACACAGTAGAAATCTATATAAAAAGAGAGGAATAGAATATGACAAAAAAAGATTTAGAAGACATTATCCAAACAGCTAAAGCTGCAGGTGCAAATGTCAAAGTTGTTCAAGTTGGTTCAGCAGAAAATGAACCTGTAGAAAGACCAAAAATTCCATTATTTAAATTAGAAGTTGGAATCAAAAAAGAAGGTGATGAACTTAAAGTTATGCCAACTGATGATTGGTGTTTCTTAGGAAGTATTTTTCTAGAAATGGCACCAATTGATATTGACATTGAAAAGGTCAAAGAAATGTTTACACCAGCAAAAAATGCTTTCAATCATTGCTGTAATGAATTGGATAACTATATCCAAGAACAATTTAAAGGAGCTTTAGAGGATGAAAAAGAAAGAATTAGAAGAAAGAGTTGCTGATTTAGAGAGTTCAATCATTTGCATGGAATGTAAGGATCATCTAGACAGTGATGATTATCTTCAACTTGGTTATCTCAATCAGGAATTAGCACAATGCAAAAAGGATCTAGAAAATGGAAACTACGAACTATGAGGAGTTTTTTCCTAATTGTAATGTCGATTGTGTAGAAGATGAAAAACATTGGCATCAATTAAGAGGTAAAGGAATCGGTGGTTCTGATGCAGGAATTGTAATGAACGTCAATAATTACAAGACTCCCTATGAATTGTGGGAGGAAAAGACAGGTGCTAAAAAGCCTGTATTTCAAACGAGTGAAGCAATTGAAAAGGGTAATGCATTGGAACCAGTTCTCATTGAATTGTTCGGTGTCCTTTATAAAAACAAGTTTGAATTGATTGATACAAAAGATATCAGCTTGTCAAACAAGAAATATCCATTTTTAAGAGCAAATCTTGATGGAGCAATGATTGAAATTGCAACCAAAGAAAAATGGGGGTTGGAAATCAAATCAACAACTATTCAAAATGGTGCAATGTTAAAAGAATGGGCCAATGATCACATTCCAATTACTTACTATTTCCAAGTATTGCATTACATGATAACCACTGGATTAAGACATTTTGTTTTATATGCAATTCTTGATATTCCTTGGGCTAACAATGGTGCAGGAAAACAAGAAACAAGAGTTGTTTATCTACACTATGATGATTTGGTACTAGATGCTAAATATCTATTCAAAACGGAATTGTGGTATTGGAATTTAATAAAAACTAAAACTCCACCTCCATTTTTAGAAAACAGGAATAAGGAATTAAAAGAAGTCAGTTAGAAAGGAGAACCTATATGAATGAACTATTAAAAGTAAATTATGACAATGACCGCATTACATTGTCAGCAAGAGAATTACATGAATTTTTAGGTATCAAATCAGTATTCACAACATGGTTTAATCGTATGTGCGAATATGGATTTCAAGAAAGCAACGACTTTCTTCCAATTTTGGAAGAAAGTTCTGGTGGTCGACCATTAACAGATTATGAAATCACATTGGATATGGCAAAAGAAATTGCAATGATTCAAAGAAGCGAGAAAGGAAAAGAAGTCCGCCAATACTTCCTTGAATTAGAAAGAAAATGGAACAGTCCTGAAGCTGTAATGAATAGAGCGCTCGAGTATTCAAGGAAACAAGTAAAAGCCTTGATGGAAGAAAAACAAGGTTTGATTGAAGAAAATAATCAATTGAAACCTAAAGCTCTATTTGCTGATGCAGTAAGTGCCAGCAATGAATCAATTTTGATTGGTCAGTTAGCTAAATTAATCAGACAAAATGGCTATGAGATTGGTCAAAATCGTTTGTTTGAGTGGATGAGAGAAAACGAATATCTAATTAAAAAGGGTGAACGTTACAATCAGCCAACACAAAAATCAATGGATCTTGGATTGTTTGAAGTCAAAGAAAGAACAATTACTAATCCAGATGGAAGTACAAGGATTACATTGACTACCAAAGTAACAGGTAAAGGTCAAGTGTATTTCATAAATAAGTTTTTATCGTAGAAGGGAGAAAAAAGAAAATGAATGAGTTTCAAACAGGGCTACTCAATGAATTGGTAGCTGTAAAAATTACAACCAAAGAAGAATTTGATAAAGTTATCAACTTCTTATCAATCAATAACTGCTTTCTTGTGAATGGAGAACCAGTTGTCAAACTAACATATCCAGGAGATAAAGCGTTTGTCATTTTAAAACAAGACAATGCAATCTTCTGGCAACCAGCTAATCAAGTGTTAGATGAACGTTATAAAGTTGTCAGTGTTATCGAATTCTTTAGACCAACTGAAGAAGAGAAGGTTGTTGAAGCAAAAGCTGAAGTTATTGAAGATGAGGTTGCTATCAACGAAAAAAACCTAACTATAGTCATCGACCTACCGCCTAATGGGGGCTTTATAGAGTCGAATGCTGACGATCTTTTAAAATTAATACCAGCTATCAAAGCAAAAGCAGGTGTGGTAGTTGATGAAACAAACTATAAGGACTTTGTAAAAAAAGGAGAAGGAATGGTTCCTTTGTATCGTAAGTATGCTAAAAAATTAAATGTAAAATTGATTGATAATAGAAAACGATACATGGAAGAATTTATTACTTTTGAATCAAAAATAAAAAAAGTTATTAATGCTTTAAACGAAACCGCAGATACAGTAGCTGAAAATGTAGATGTGTATGTAAAGGAACAAAAAGAAGCTCTTAGAAAAGAACGTCAAGCAGCTATTGATCAACTAAAAGAAGTATTGATTTCTAGAAAGATGATTTCAAAGGAATATGCTGATCAGTTCGTTTTTGATGAAAAATGGCTTAACGCTTCAACATCCAAAAAGAAATTTGAAGAGCAAGTTGAAGCTCAATTCAATTCTTTAATGGAAAAAGAAAAGAATGACAAATTGAATCTTGAAATGATTGAAAAAACAATCACCAATGCATGTCTTATCGCAAATGTTGATGAAAAACTCATTTCAAGAGAAAAGTATCAAGTGCTTTTAGCAACTGAAGGACTTCCTAAAGTAACTGAAATGATTACTGATGAAGTAGACAACATCAAAAAGCAATCACAAGCGGTTGCTCAACAAAAAGAAGCAGAACTTCAACATCAAAAGGAAGAGTTTGAAAAGAAACAAAAAGAAGCAGAACTTCAACACCAAAAAGAGTTGGAAGCAGTCAAAAAACAAGTTTCTCAAACAGTTGAAAACCAACCTAAATACACACCAATCAAGCGCGGTGATGAAACGATTGCTAACGTAAATGATAAGTATATCGTTACTGAGATCAAGCAAACGCCTGAAAGGTTCCAAGGCAGAACATGGAAGAAAACGTTTGAGTTTGAAGGTGATTTAGCAGCACTTCAAATGTTGAACAGATACATGGATGTAATCAAAAGCATCAATCCATCGTTTAACTTTAGTGAAGTCAAACTAACTGAAAAAGAATTAAGTGATCCTCGAACAGGAGTGGTCAATAAATATAACGTTAAAGAAATCAATTAAAGAAAGTTATGAGGTGAAATTATGAATAAGGTTTATTTAGATAAGGATGGAAAATTATTCGTTAATGGTCATGAAATTAAGGGAGTTATGTCTGTTTCATCAGAAACAGATTATCTAGGTACACAAATAGTTTTAAAGTTTGAAGGTGATTACAAATGCGATTTTATTTCATCAAGAAAAGGACATTCATTATCTGAACGTCCTAAGGAATAAACTTAGCGATAAAATCTGTAAGTTCTATCAAACCATTTTTAAATCTTTTTTCCATATAAATAATAGCATTATTTGTGAGAAGGAAGTCGCCACTTACCCACTCCTTAACAAAACCAATGGATTTTAATTCATCTAGAATGTCGCCAACATCTTCGATATTAAAATCTAAAATATATGGTTCTCGTTGCTCAAAGTTATTTTTAAATTGTTTTGATCTGTCTAACGAATAACCTTGAGCACGCCTTTCTAGAAATGTTTTATATGTAGAACATAAGAATTTATCAGCTAATTTTGTTAGCACTACTGACACTATTTCACCTCACTTTCGAGGTAAATTATAACACTAAACAAAAGGAGAATAATTAATATGGCAGTACAAAGTGTAATGCAACAAGCAACTAAAAATCCAGTAACAACTGGTATCAAAAAATTCAACAATTTAATCAATTCAAGCATCATGAGAACTAAAATCCATCAAATGGTTGGTGCAACTGATTCACAAGAATTTATCACATCAATTACAAGTGCGGTTAATACAAATCCTGCATTAGCTGAATGCGATCCACAAACAATCATCAGTGCAGCATTACTAGGGCAAAGTTTACATCTTAAACCTAGCCCTCAATTAGGCTATTTCTACATGGTCCCTTATAAAAACAAAAAAAAGAAATGTACAGAAGCACAATTCCAAATTGGTTATAAAGGATATCTTCAATTAGCAATCAGATCCAACGAATATGTTGATATTGATGCTATGGAAATTAGAGAAGGAGAATATAAAGGGCGCAATAAGTTAACTGGTAAGCCAGAGTTTGAATTTGTTCAAGATGATGATGTAAGAGAAAATCTGCCAGTAGTTGGTTACATGGCTTATTTTGAAATGAAAAATGGATATATCAAACGTTTATATTGGTCGAAAGAAAAAATGCTTAATCACGCTGATAAGTATTCACAAGCATTTTCTAAAGAAGCAACAACAGGACAATATCCTAAAGTTTCATTTGCTGATTATGAAGCTGGAAAATATGATCCTAAAACTGAATGGCAATATTCAAGCTTTTGGTATAAGAACTTTGATGAAATGGCCAAGAAAACAATGCTTCGTCAATTATTGTCAAAACATGCTTTATTATCAACTGAAGCGATTGAGAAAGCTGTCACTTCTGATAATGCAGTAATAGATGAAAACTTGAATCCTCATTTTGAAGATGAAAACATCATTGATGGAGTTGCAACTGAAAAAGAAACACCTCAAGCAATTGAAGCAACTACTGCACCAACAATGCAAGATATCATCAATGAAGAAAAACAAGCCGAAAAAGTACCAGTTGATGACTTTGACCCAATGTCAATGTAGGAGGTACCAAGATGCAAGAAGATTACATTATACTTCCTCAATCATTTACAAGTACAAAAGCCTATAGAGATACTTATTCTCTATGGACTTTCACTTATCTATTATTCAATTGTGATTATAGTGGGCATCTAGAATTGGATATTAGAAATCTAGACTTGCCAATCAGTGAAAATAAATTCAAAGCATCATTGAAGAAGTTATATGATGAAGGATTGATTTATGGTGATACACAAGGAAATCATAGAGAAATCTATATAAGTGATTATCAAGAAAAGTATGTAGAATAAGAGGTTTAATCAATGGCTGAAAAAGAGGTAAAGAAAGGGTATACAGGATTTTCAAACGAGCTGGTGAATGATCCTATTATTAAAAATTCAAAAGCATGGACTCTGTTTTCCTATTGCCTCTTTAAAGCTTATTTTGATGATAAGTATGGAGAGGCAGGAACCTTTACAACCACACAAATAGAAATGAGAAAGAATTTGAATTGGGACAATAAAACCTTAAAAAAATTTATGGAATTCCTAAAAAACAAAGGTTATATAGATTATAAAACAACTCCTCAAAATACGTTTATAAAGGTGCTGAATTATAAGAAGTGGCGAGGGTATTAGTATAGGAAAAATTCCTACATGGTATAGGAGAAATTCCCATACTGTATAGGAAAAATTCCTACACCCCTTTCTATATATAAACAATATAAACAAAATAAAACAAGAAAAAAACAAGATAAAACAAGAGTGGTGTGTGCACACTCACAAATAACAATCCTTCGCATACGACTTTGCAGATTGCTATATATAGTAAGCACACAACATTTTGAAAGGAGTTTAGAAATTTTGAAAAAAACTGAAATTAAAAAAATTTTGAAATTTTACAAAAGTATTTATCCAAATTCCAAATTAAGTGAATTGAATATTGAAACAGTTAATTCATGGTATTTGATGTTTGAAGATTACTCGTATGAACAAGTTCAAAGAGCTATTATCAAATTTTCAAAATCTAATAAATACATTCCTAATCTTGCTGAAATCATTTCTAACATTGAAGTTCCTGAATACACAATTGAATTAATTGAACCCTACACCGTAATTGTTAGTTTTGAAGATGAAGAATATGGAAACTTTCCATTTAGATTTTTCAATTCTCAGGAAGCTAAGAAAAATATCGAAAAATTTAAAGAATGCAGTTACGACAAGGAGTCAATCAAGATCTTACATGAAGAACATGTTAGAAAACGAAATGCTGGAGTTCTTACATACAGGGGAGAAGCAAAGGTAAGATTAGAAATGAAACTTCAAAATCAAAACAAAGGAAATAGAAGATATGATAAACAGAGTAGTTTTAGTTGGTAGGATGACTCGTGATCCAGAACTTAGAAGAACTGGAAACGGGGCTGCAGTTACAAGTTTTACGTTAGCGTTAAATCGTAACTATAACTCTGCAGATGGGCAACAAGTGGATTACATTTCATGTGTTGTTTGGAATAAGACTGCTGAAAATGTTGAAAAGTACTGTTCCAAAGGTTCGTTAGTTGGAGTTGAAGGAAGACTTCGTTCAAGAAGCTATGACAACGCTCAAGGACAACGTGTTTATGTTACTGAAGTTGTATGCGATTCAATTCAGTTCCTGGATACAAGAAACAGCGATAAATATGCTGAACAACAAAATCATTCACAATCAACTTACAATCCAAATCAGTACCAACAACCACAAAATCAACAACAAGACAGTTTTATGAATGAAAATCCACCTTTCAACATCATGGAAGATGACATTCAATTCTAGTCTAAAATAAAAAACTTAAAATTTTCGTTTCTATCGAGTGTTTGTTTTAAAGATGATTAACTTTACCAATTATCTAAAAACATTCGTTAGGATGAAGATTTGACCGCAAAAACAATAAATCAAACAAAAAAGGAGAGATGAAAATGCTCATAAAAAAAGATGAAGAGCCGTTTTTCTATAAATTTCTTTCAATAGCAAAGGAAATCATCAGGAAAAATAAAAGATACACACCGGTATTTTATGGCGACGATGAAAAGCTATATCTAGTATGTAACAACTGTGCTGCAGTTTATGATTTTCAAAGTAATTTGCTTTTAGATGATGAATTAAGAGAATTTGGAAAAATTCCTTATGAATTATCGGAATTACCAAACGGGGATATGAAATTGACAAAATCTGAACATTTTAGCTGTCAAGAATCATATTTAATTGCAATTAGAAATTTCTTCAAGCATACAGGGTATATGTCAAAAAAGGTTTTTTCTGTTGATAAAGGTGATCCTTACAAGATTCCTAAAATCGTTGAAGTGACACAAAGATGGATCTCTGAAGAAGATAATAAGATTTTGGACAAGATAGGATTTCCTGATATCTATATGTTGGATGCAAAACGTGTTGATGAATTCATTACGCTTGCTGGTGATTGGAATCCATATTATTTGGCAGCGTGTGATCAAACTGAGCTAAATGGTGGTCAAACAACCATCACAATGACAATTTACTTCAATATCAAAGATGACCCTAAGAAAAGTGCTTGTGATCAACAAGAAATGGAGCTTGTACAACAACCTACAAACTATGATGAATTCGAAAATGAAGATGTTGAAGAAATTGAAGATGAGACAGTAGAAGATGATTATCAAGAGGAAGAGCAATTAGATGCACTTCTTGAAGATGCTGTTGTTCCAGAGGAATTAGAAGATGATTTCGACCCAATGCGAGCTTAATCTTGGAATACAAGCGAACTACAAGAAGTTTTGGTTTACCGTTCCAGGAGCAATCGTTGGAAAAGGCAGACCGAGATTTACTACGCAAGGAAAATTCGTAAGAGCGTACACACCTAAAAAAACAAGGGATTACGAACAAAAAATAGCAATGTGCTATCGAAAAACTACAAGTTATCAAAGTGATAAGGCTCTAAGAGTGAAGATATTCGCTTATAGAGAAATACCTAAGTCGACCACTAAAAAATTAAGAGGTTGGCTATTAGATAAAACGTTTCTTTGTACTGTCAAACCTGATATCGACAACATCATCAAAGTAGTTTTAGATGCACTCAATAACGTAGCATATTGCGATGATATTCAAGTGTGTGAACTGGTTATAATTCGTGAATTTGCTGAAAATGAATGTTTAAAAATATGTCTAGAAGAAATCGGTGAGAGAAGACCGAAATAGGAGGATAAAATTATGGGATTGTTTGATTTAGTTAGAGAAGAACAAGAAGCGAAGAAAAAAGCTGAGGAATCAGCTAAAGAAGATGCAGTTGTTGAAAAAGTGGAAAAGGTTGAAGAGGCACCAAAAGAAGCTGATCAACAACCTGCTCCAGTTGCAAAAGCTGAAAAACAAGCGACTGAGGAGGTAAAACAAGCAGTAGAACAAGCAACTGAAATTGCAGAAGAATCTAAAAAAGAAGAAAAACCTGCAGGTAAAAAAGTACCTAAGAAAAAAGCAAGTACTGAAAAAACTTACAAGTATCCATTTGGAGTCTACTCTGAAGGAAGATTGATTGATATTTCTTCTTATGGGTTTGTAGATGGCCAAGATTATACAGAAAAGGAAATCACGGACATCATGATACGACACCGTCATTATGAGTTTGCAGGAACAATGGAATACAGTTATATCGAGGATGACAACGTTCTTGTTGTAACTGGAAAACAACATAGAAAAGGCTAGGTGGTTGACATGGCCAATAATTACACAAGATATAAATTTTACGTCATAGGAGTTGGTGGGACTGGTTCTCTTCTAGCAAGAGACCTTCCAAAACTTCTTTTAGGAACGTCACATAAATTGATACTAGTAGATGGTGATATAGTTGAATCTAAAAATATCGAACGTCAAGGATACCAATCTCAAGACGTTGGTGATAATAAGGCTTTGGCATTATCGAGAAAAATCAATTCTCTTTATCCAATAGAGTGTGAATTCGATGATAAATATTGCACTTATGAAAGTTTATTTGCTCTTATCCAAGATGATAAGGGATATGTTCCTGTAATCATAGGATGTGTCGATAATGATGCTACAAGAATGATTTTAGAAAAAGTATTTAAGAAGCTAGATGATGTTATTTACATTGACTCAGCGAACAGTGAATACGAAGGAAATATCTATATCACAACAAAAAAGAATGGTATTCAACAATGTAATTTGAGAAGTCAATGTTACAAATTCGATTTAGATAAGCACCCACTTGACGTTTCTTGTCAAGAACAGGCCGCCAAAGGAAATGTTCAATTTTTAGTAACCAATGCAAAAATGGCCGTATCGATATTGGAACATTGCAACGCTTTAATCATGTATCAGTTGAAAGAAGGTGTTCAACTTGTCAACAGATTTGAGACAGTTTTTTACGACTGATCATGTTCCAGATAAATTAGAACCTAACACCTATGAAAAGTTTTTCATCAACGCTTTAAGCTATACATCACCAAAAGCTATAGATGATTTAACGATTGCATTTGAAGAAGATGAGTCTAATGATCTGATACAAAATTTTCAAGAAATCGACTTATTAGATGAACATGTTTTTCCAGATGTTATCGATTATGAATTTGAAGAAGTTATATTAAGTCCTTTTTTTGACAGAAACGAATTTGCAGTTGATGGTTTTGAAACATTGATTGAAGGATTATATGATGAACAGAATGAAGTGTTTGTAAATGTAAGTTTTATTATTCCACAATTAAAAGGTGTCTTTAGAGAAATATATGCAGAAGCCAAAGAGTGGTGTGAGTACTCGGATGAAACATTATCCGAACCTAAGGTTGATTATTACAATCTAGGTACCACTGAAATACAGTTCCTGTATATCAAATTCAAAAATAAGGGAAAAGCTAGGAAATTCAGAAAGTTTTATAAAAAGAGCTATCAAATAAGAGCAATGCTATATGGTTTTGGATATCGATTTATAAATGGTCAATTTGTTAAAGGAAACGTAAGAAACATTGAAATTGAAGGATGGGAATATCCTGATTTGAATTTTGGAGTGGCAAATGAAGCTCTAGAAATCATGGCCAATGTTTCAAAAAAAGAAAGGCACAATACGGAATTGTTGCAAATAATAGTCGAAAGAAAAGTAGATGATTGTGATTATAAATTTACTTCAAATGCTTTGATTTCAGCTCTTTCAAACACATTAAAGACAAAAAGCGAGGTGATCATGTAATGAGAGAAGCAATCATTCGTTTAAACAATAAAAAAGATGATGCTGAATTATGTATCAAACAAAACGAGAAGATTACATTCAAAATGCTTTCAAAAGAAGAACTGGTAAAACTTTTTAATGATTTTTTTATCAAAGATCAGCATGAGAAAGCGAACATAAAATTGTTTTCTGAAAACACGATAGGTGCCGGTATTGATTATACTGTTATAAAACAGCCTGAGCATATGCAATATGTTACTTATAATAATCATTCATACAAAATCAATTTTCCTAATGCTATTTATATTGTTCGATATGACAACAAAATCGTAAAAGGCATCCAATGTTATTGCTATAAGAAATACAAAGGCGGAGATACCGAATTGTATGAATATGCAATGCCAAATATGTTGACAGGAAATACAATGTGCATGGGTAGTGCCGATAAAAGGATTGTTGATGGTGATATTGAAGCTGCTTTGAATAAAATTATCGCTACACCTTACTCACATGGCAATTTTGATGGTATAAAAGGATTTTCAACAACAGTCAGCTATTTTGAATATTTAGAAGATAATCCATTTCCTTACAAACTTTTAAGAAAATTGAACAGGAAATTAAGAGATGTCAAAGTGTGATGAATTAAGAAAATTACTTCTTGAATGGGGTGAAGATAATTATTTGCCCCTCAAGAAAAAAATTGCATATCTCGAGAATGAAAATTATCGTTTGAGAATGCAAAATTTAAGAGTCAAAGAAAGAAATGAAAGACTCGCATTGATTGTAAAGAAAAGAAGAGAGGAAGCAAATTATGAAAATAGATAGAGGAATTGTTCGATGTGATAGATGTAAAAGAGTTTTCAAAACCAAAGAGGTCAATAATTATAAAATCTCATATCAAGCAGGTGGATTGAAAAGTGATGGTGGCATGGGACTTGTAAGAAAGAAAGCAGAAATCTGTTCCGATTGCAATATGGATTTTGAAGACTTCATGCGCAATAAGCCAGTAGCAGGACGTGATACAAATGACAGGTGAAGAATGGTCAAAACTTTGTAAAGAGCGTGATGTTGTTGTAATCGATGCAAACTACAAGGATATGACGCATGAAGATGCTATAAAGTATTTTGATTTATTAAATACTGCAATGGATCATGCTTTTGCTAGAAAATATGATTTGGAAACTGGCCAATATGAAGATTATGCATTGCCTGAAGGGTCTACATATTACGAAGATGATATGAACAAGAAAGTTGCTTGTTGTGAATGCGGAAAGAAAATCATGTATGGAGCTTCTTATACATCAAGAATCATCTTGAATAGCGGTGGATTTGGCCATGCAGTATGTGAAGAATGTTATTACAAGAATGACATGAAAGATATCGTTAAGAAAGGATGAACAAAGATGATTAAAGTAGAAGAAATCGCTGAAAAATACAAAGGCTACGAAGTGGACGAGGAGAAACTAAAAGAGTTTCTCACACCACCTAAACCTAAAACAGTATGGGATTTAAAAGAAAGTGATAAATATTGGTATATTTCAGATTATGGGCAAATTTGTAAAAGTACATGGACTAATTTTGAATGTGAGATTATTAGAAGAGCTATTGGAAATTGTTTCTTAACAAAAAAAGAAGGCGAATTTGAAGTTGAAAGACGCAAGGTTGAAACCACTTTGTTGAAATACGGAAAAAAAGGCAAAAGTTCTCAAGATGAAGAATATTTTATTCTTTATGATTTTGTTGATAAAAAGGTTGCAATTTATCCGAGTGGAGGAGTTTGCTATCAAGGCACTATTTATTTTACATCCTATGCTTTAGCACAAAAGGCTATTAAAGAGGCTGGGAAAGACAACATCAAGAAATATATTTTTGGAGTTGATGTTGAATACGTTAAGAAAGGTTAAGGTGTAAAAAAATCTGTAGATTGCAGAAAAAACGGTACTAAGGAGGAACAACAATGAAAACAGTAAAAGAATTAGAAACTATGTTAGAAGAAGTTAGAAAAGATTTAGAAGAACTTAAAAAGAACAAAAACAGTTTTGAACCAACACCAAAAGGCTGGAAGCCTAAAAATGGAGAAAAATATTGGGTCGCACATTATAATTTAAGCCCAACAGTCTTTTTTAATGATGAAATTCATTTAAGTAATCCTATTATTAAATATAATCGCATTTTTAAAACAAAAGAAGAATGTCAACTATATTGTGATGTTCAAAGAGCATTTATGGACGCTTCTAGGGAGTATGTTTTAAATAAATACAACTACGTTCTTCGTTATGTGCACGAAGGTGGGGAAGTATTCATAACACCCTATACTAATGTTCAACCTACAGAATTATTTTTCGACAGTGAGGAAACAGTTCAAAATCTCATTGATAAATTCGGTGAGGAAAATATCAAACGTTACTATTTAGGGGTGTATTGATATGAAAAATTTTGAAGCGTATGAAGAAAAAATCAAAGAATTAAATTATAATTTTGCGATAAAAAACGATGAATGTGTCAGGTGTATTAATATTTGCGAAAGGTGCGAATTTATAAGCAATCCTTTTGGTAGTTGTCCTCAAAATAAAACAAAATGGTTGTACAAAGAATATATTGAACAACCAAAAAAAATCAAAATTTCTTTAGCAACTAAATACTTTTTAGAAAGTTTAAATGATAAGTATGAATGGATTACAAAAGATGAAGACGGTGCTGTTTGGTGTTATAAATTTAAGCCTGAAAAATATACACAAGATAAAAACAAAAGATGGACTGTATATGGTAGGGGTAATATTGCTGGCTTTAGAGATGTTTTCAAAAAAGAAATATTTGATTTTCTTTCATGGGAAGATGAAGAACCAACTAATATTAAAGAGTTATTAGAAAACTGCGAGGTGATAGAAGATGAATAAAATAGAAGAATTTAATGTTGATGAATATATAGATAAAGTAACGGAAACAAAAAAGATATTTAGACAATCGCTTGAAAAATATGGCAAAGAACCACAATGTAGACAAGCTATGGAAGAATGCGCTGAACTTATTCAAGCAGTGAATAAGATGCTACGCTATGAAGATAGGCCAGCCGAACCTGAGTATTATGCTAATTTAATTGAAGAAATAGCTGACGTTGAAATTATGCTATATCAATTAAAAGTGATGTTTAATATTGATGATGATCAAGTGTTTGCTTTTAAAGTACAAAAAGCTAAAAGAGAACAAGAAAGGTTGGAAAAGTTAAATGACAGCACAAGAAATGTTTGAATCAATGGGATTTAAAAAAGATAAATTTGATCATTTTGGATTAGATCGATTTATTTATAAAAAACCAATCGTATATGAAGAAGAATACTTATATACATTTGTAGTTTTGTTTGATAAAGAGCAAAAAATAACAACAGTATACCATGATGAGTATTCTGAAAATTATGATCTTTGCTATGATGAACCGCCTGCAGTTGATATGGAACTTTTAAAAGCTATCAGTCAACAATGCCGTGAATTGGGGTGGCTTTGATGGATGATGCTTTATTTGAAATTGACAATATGTGTCATGCTTTAGGGTTTGACCCTAGCAAAATTAGAAAAGGACAAAGAACTTATGAGTATTATAGAAACTTCTTTGTTGCTAGTGGAGAGTATAAAGAAAGCTGGGAAAAGTTAGTTAAATGGGGAAATGCTGCTAAAGCTTCTAATGCTATCGTAGGAAGTTACTATTATGTAACTCAACAAGGAATAGATTTCTTAAGCAGTATTTATAAGATTAAATTGCAACCAAGAAAATAAGGCGGTGGATAGAATGAGAAAATCAAATGTCAAAAAAATGAAACTTTACAATAAAGCATTACAATTTTATTGTAAACAATTAGAAAAGGCTCTTGATAAGGCATGTGAAGAGCTGGAAAAATGTGAAAAAGATTTTGATAAAATATATGGTACCAGCTATGCAAAAATAAAGAATAAAAAATATTGGAAAAAGGAGTTGATGGAAGATGACTAAATTTGAATTAGATTTATTAAAAGAATTTTCTGATGATGGATGTGGTGGAGATGACTTTGATGAAATCAGTACATTAGTCGGCATGAGGATGAGAGGCTACTTTCAAGATGCCGAAGATGATGAAACCATTGATGAATTGATTTGGAGGTATGAAGAATGTATAAGTCACCAATAGAAATAGTAATGGAAGAATTATTTCAAAAGATGGATGAGGATTTTGAAAATTCAGTATTTAAAGCTGTACAAAAAGTTGGCATAAATGTTGATAAAGAAGAACTCCTAAAAGCTCTAATTTATGATAGAGGACAATATGATAAAGGATATGAGGATGCGATGAATGAAATCAAGCATCCTCAACCCCTTAAATTTGAAGATTTAACCCCTGGTATGTGGGTATATGATGCTCCTTATGAAGAAATTGTAAGAATTAAAGAAATAGAATCTAATGAATGGATATTTCTTGAATGTATAAAATCCAATGATTTATCTAATACATTTTTTCAAGAAGGAAGATTTTATCCAATTACTATTCCAAATATAGGAGATAAAAATGGGTAATCAGTATAGAAGAATGCAAACAGTAAAACATGCTTTGCAATACTATATCACTAGACCAGGAGCAAGTGAAAAGGATCTAGTAAGAGAAAAGAATTTATTAAAACGTGTTGAAGAAGATATTGAATGGTATGAAGAAAGACACCACATCAAAAAGAAAGAGGAGAGAAAATAAATGAAAAAAGTATTAATCATATTAGCAAGCGTATTTGCTTTAACTGGATGTTCAAAAGCATCTAGAGTTAATTGGAATATTAGAGAAGATGCAAACAACTTTAAAATCACAAGAAAAGTCGTTGCTCTTAATACTAGAACAAATGATCCATTGTTTACTGTTGAGGGAAAAATTTCCCTTGATAGTGATGAAGATGGAGATTTAAACGTAACAATCAAAACTGGAAAAGGAAAGTACAAGCTGTTCTATGCGCATTTGTCAAATGATGTTACATACACTTGCATTCAAACAAAAGCTAAAAAAGAAAATCCTTATGCCTATGACATTCAATTCTTTCCGACAAAAGAAGTTATTGAAAATGGTGTTATTGATATCAAATCAAGTGAGTAGGTGATAAATAATGCGGAAGATTAAATTAGAAGCTGAAAATGATTTAGAAAAACGTTGCAAAAATTTAAAAGAACAAAATGAAGCATTGATTAGTGGATTGGATCTTGCAAATGAAACAATAAGCAATCTATACGGTTTGCTTCGAGAATACCGTCAACAAAAAGAAAAGCTTTTAAAACAAAATACAAAACTGTTAGCGATTTATACTGTAATTATCATAGCTCATATAATCACTGCAATCATTAATCAATCATATCGAAATTCACTCATGTTTTATTTTCTCTCGGTCGTAAGTATTGTGTATGGTATTGATTTATGTAGTCAAAAATTCAAAAAAAGGTGATTGAAATGAATATATTAATTAAAAAGCTTAATGATTGTCAGTTGACTAATCAAGAAATCAAATACGTTATTGGTCGTTTAACGTGTGCAACTAATTTTGATAAGGAATTGCATCTGAAAGCAATTAAAAAGCTCGAAATACAAAGAAAGTACCTTGAAGAAGGTAACAAAGAAAAGAATTTATTGAAGTAGTTCAGGAGGGCAAGGAATGAAATATACAGATGAAGAAAAGAAGATCATTGATGAAGTTAAAAAATATCTTAGAGAATTACGCCTAATAAATATTGAAAAATTCTCTTTAACATTTGAAATTGAGGACATTCCAAGCCCTCAATCAATTAAATACAGTGATGAAGCTCCTGGAGGTTTTTCAAAACCTAAAGGAGAACAAATCACTTCTAACATGTTGCGCAGGGAACTTCTAACAAAGCGCCTAGAGCTCTTTAACAAAGAACTTGATAAATTTATGCCGTTAGTGTATTTGCTAAACGCAGGACATAGAAACATCATTAGAACGTATGTATGCTCAAGAGGGTACAATGAAATGATTGACACATTAGAAGAATCGTTTTGTATCAGCAAATCAACTTACAAAAGAGAATTTCCAAAAGCTTGTTTAGAATTGGCTAAATATCTTGACATGGAACACCGCCCATCACTCGAAAAATTGAATAATATTTTTTATGAAATGATAAGTGATAAATAATAAAATTTGCACATTTTTTTAAACAAAAACATCAAAATTATGGTGTTTTTTTGTGCTTTTGTATTCCTTTTGCTCATATGTCTGTGATACAATATGAAGCGATATGAGACAATATAAGACAAAATAAGAAATAAGATTACATAATTTTTAGTATAATTTGACATAATAATTAATAAGTATATTGTATTATATTAATATAAAAAGAAAGGAGTTTGAACATGAAACTTCACATAGAAAATTTTGCTAAGATTGCAAATGCTGATATTGAAATAAATGGAATTACAGTAATTGCAGGTGAAAACAATACTGGTAAGAGTACGGTTGGTAAGATCTTGTATAGTTTGTTTGATTCATTTTATAATATTACATCTAAAATTAATTTACAAAGAAAATACTCAGTTAGAAGTATTATAGATGATTTAGGATATTATGATCCAGAAAAAGATGATTATAATTACTTTATTGATATCCATTCAGATGATTTTGATGATATGTATGATACTCTTCTAAATAGTGTAAAAAACAATAAAATAATAGCTAGTGATGTACAAACAATTCTTAAATTTTATTCTCACTCTAATTATGACTTTGACGATGAAGAAATTAATGATTATATCACCAGAATTATTGATGTGTTTTCTATTACTGATGATCAAATAAGAAGAAATCTAGTTTTAAAAACTTTTAACGCTGAATTCAATAATGATTTTTATACAAAAATAGATAAAAAAAATAATGAATCTTCAGTACGTTTAAATATAAAATCGCAAAGTATTGATTTAAATTTTGCTCAAACATCAAGTGGAACAATTGTTGAACAAATTAATAGATTTTTACCAATAAGTTCACAAGTTATATATTTAGATAATCCTGGAATAATAGATCAGTTAGATAGTCGTTTTAGATTTAGAATTGTTCGCAATTCAAATCATGAAGATAATTTGATAAAAAAGTTACAAATTGAAAATCAACAAAATGTTGTGGATGAAGCCATGATGCAACATAAAATCAAAGTAATAAAAGATAAAATTACCGAGATTATACATGGTTCATTTGTTGTAGATAATAAAAAATTAAAATTCAAAGAGGAAGGATTTGAATCCGCTCACGTGATAGGCAATCTATCCACAGGTGTTAAATCTTTTGCTGTCTTATTAAGATTACTAGATAATGGTTATATTAATGAAAATTCGTGTATTATTTTAGATGAACCTGAAGTTCATTTACATCCTAAATGGCAGTTAAAATATGCAGAACTGCTTGTAATGCTTCAAGAACAATTAGATTTACATGTTTTAATTAATTCTCATAGTCCATATTTCATTAGTGCTATTGAAGAATACTCAAAAGAATATAGTATACAAGATAAATGCAATTATTATTTAGCTGATTTAAAATCTAATGTTGCATTTTTTAAAAACGTAAATGAAAATACTGGTGAAATTTATGATAAACTTGCAGAGCCGTTTGATGAATTAGATCGTCTGATGAGTAAGCATAATAAATTAAATGGAGAAATATTTTAATTATGGTAGATTTAAAATCAATATTTCCAAGTGATTTTTTTACTACATTAGAAAAATCATCGGAAGATACTGATAAACATGTATATATGGTTGATAATGATTTTGAAGTTTTTAAAATAGATGATTATACATGCAGTGCATATCAGAAAAAAATTCATGCAACAGCTGCTTTAAAAGGTGGCGATGCCTGTTTTGAAAGAAATGATATGATTTATATTATAGAGTTCAAAAATAGATATATTACCACAAAGGTAATGTTTAACATTCTTGAAAAAATGTATGGAAGTAATGTTGTTTTAATGGATGAATTAAATTTTAGTATCAACGAAATTAGAAATAAAGTTAATTTTGTTACAGTATATACGTTAAACGAAAGTGATAAATTAAATGAAAAGTACGCTTGCTATTTAGGAATATCAAAGCTGAGGACCTCAATTGCCAGTAGAGGAACAAGGAAAATAAAAAATATAGATACCGAAGCATATGGCTTGAAAAAATTAGAAAGAAATATATATCATGAAGTAATCACTATACCAGTTCAATATTTTCAAAGATATTTAAAAGAAGAAAATATTATTTAATAAATTACATATTTCAGCACCTATTAATTTATAGGTGCTTTTTATTTTTATCACAAATGATAAATTTTTATTAAAAGTGGACCCATTTTGGACCCAAACTGAACCCAAAGTGAGCCCTAAATGGACCCAAAGTGGACCTAGAATGAACCCTTATTTCCATGTTATTATGCTATTGTGGTTTTTAAAGAAATGAAACAATCCCATTTAATTTAAAATCACAGTTCAGACATATAGGTTAAACCCCTTGCAAAAAAGTTCCTTATGGAGCTTTTTTCTTTTGCAAAAACAACGATGCAGTTTTAACTGCTATTTATATAAATAAAAAAATGGAGGTGGTGACATGATTTGGAAAAACACGAGTTAGCGTTTGAAGACTATAAAAACGGCATGAAGCAAAAAGAAATTGCTAAAAAATATGGTACGACAATCAATACTGTCAAGTCATGGAGCCGTCGCTATGAATGGTCAAAAAAGAAGAAAAAGGGTGCACCCCAAAATAAAAGTGTGCACACCAAAAAAGAATGCAAAAAAATAGCTGAAGAAATAGTAGAAACAAGTCTGGATGAAGAACATCAGCTCTTTTGCTTATATTATTTAAAATATCATAACAAGGTCAAAGCTTATTTAAAAATAAAACCCAAAGCTAAATATAACAGTGCTTGTGTCATGGCATCAAGATGGTTTAAAAAACCTGAAATCCAAGAAGAAATTAAAAGACTAAAGCAAGAGTTATATACTGATATTCTTTTGGATCCTAACGATATTGTTCAAAGATACATTGATATTGCTTTTTTAGATTCCGATGAATTGGATGGAAAGGCAATTAAAATGTCAGATTCTCTTAGAGCTCTCGAATGGTTATCAAGTCATTTGAACATGGCCAACGAAGAACAAAAACTCAAGATTGAAGTATTGAAAAAACAATTGAATACGAATGATCAAGAAGATGATGGAGTTGAAATCATAAATGATGCACCAATTTAAGAAAAAACAGGTTCGTATTTCAGATATTGTCATTCCAAAATTTTTGACATGTTTCAACGATATTTCACATGTTCACAAGATTATGGACAGTGGTCGTGCTGGTACCAAATCAAGTTATGCTGCTATTCATGGGATTTATAAGATTGTAAGCGAAGATGAATACTCCGTAATTGTTATGAGAAAGTTTCACAATAAGCTTTCTAAGACTGTCTACAATGAATTCAAACGAGCAATCAAACGTCTAGGATTGAAGAAAAAACAGTTCAAGATAACAAAGAATCCAATGAAGATTACATATCTTAAAAATGGTAATTCGGTTTATTTTACAGGGAACGACTCTATCGATGACACAAAAGGGATCATTGATGAAGAAAAGCCTATCAAACTTGTTATTTTAGATGAGCTGACCGAGTTTTTTGAACGTGGCCAAGGAGAAGATGAAATATCCAACATAGAAGCGACATTCGTACGTGGTAATGATGATGAATTCTGTATGGAGTATTATTTCAACCCTCCTAAAAATCCTAACGCATCCATTTTTAAATGGGTCAAAAAGATGGAAAAACGTAGTGACTGCATTCATATCCATGTTGATTATAGAGATGTTCCAGAAAAGTGGCTTGGTAAAAAGCTTATTCAATCAGCAATGGAAATGAAAAAAGTCGATGAAAGAATGTACAACTGGATTTGGCTGGGGATATCAATCGGACTGGATGAAATCATTTATTATATGTTCGATAAAGATAAACATGTTTTGGACAGAAATCTTACAAATGATGAAATAAATGGAATTACAAGGATTGATGCATCTTGCGACTATGGTCAAATGAATGCAACAGTATTTGAGTTTTGGGGACTCAACCCCACACAGAAAACTGTTTTTGGACTTGATGAATTCTATCATTCAGGGCGTGAAAGTGGTAAACAGCTGACACCTAGCGAGTATGCTTTTAAATTCAAGAAGATGTGTGAAAAAATCAAAGAAGAATTTGGTCAGTATCCACAAAGTCTTTATATTGATCCAAGTGCAAGAGGGCTTGCTGAAGAAATCAAAAGAGCCTGTCCATTTATCAAAATAAGAGGTGCTCAAAATGATGTCAAATTAGGGATTTCAAGAGTCCAAAAAGCAATAGCATTTCAAAAAGTACTGTTTAGTGCACGTCAGGAAATGCTTTTGAATGAAATCGTTATTTACAGCTATGATAAAAAAAGCATTGAAAGTGGTGCTGAAAAACCAGTAAAAGATGATGATCACTGCATGGATGCATTGAGATATTACATCATGGGCATTTGGAAATACATTAAAAGATATCTTCCTGATGTCGAGAAGAATGAAGGTGGTGAGGATGATTAGTGTTTACAGCAATAAAGAAATTTCTAGAAAGGATTAAGAACAGAATGTTTGCAACAAAAGATATAAATAAATTTTTCGATATCGATATTGCAATGTCGAATGATATGGTCAATTCAATTGATTTATGGAATAAGATTTTAGAAAACAAGCAGCCTTGGCTAAGTGAAGAAAAAGGTGTCAAATCATTAGCATTGGCACAAGGAATCTGTGAGGAACTTTCTAAAACTTCAACAAGAGAATTGATATCAAAAGTCATATCAAATGATTTTGTCAATCAGGAATATCAAGAATTCATCAAAGATATGAATGAAAATCTTCAATGGGCTTTAGGCGAAGGCGGTGTTGTTTTTAAGCCATATGTAAGTGACAATCAAATATTTGTTGATGTTGTACATGCTGATAAGTTTTTTCCTGTTACGTTTAATGGAAGAAAGAAAATCACCGCAGGTATCTTTGTAGAACAGATTTTTAAAGGCAAAAACGTGTATACTCGATTAGAATATCAAAAATATGAAAATGGAGTAAATATGTTTGAAAACTATGCATTTATGAAAAAAGATTATTCTCAAGGAAATTACAATTTCTATACGGATTTTGGCAATCAAATTCCATTGGATACTGTTCCCGAGTGGAAAGACTTGGAAGAACATTTTGAAATTGGCAATGTTGACAGGCCATTTTTTTCTTACCTCAAAACACCGGTCATCAATACGATTGATAAGATGTCTCCTCTTGGGGTTCCATGTTATGTCAAGGCAATCAATCTGATTAAAGATGCAGAGGAACAATACAGCAGATATATTTGGGAATTTATCGCTGGTGAAATGGCTGTTGAGGCTTCTGGTGACGCATTTGAAATTGATTCACACACCCATGAGCCAAAACTTCCTGAAGGAAAGAAGAGATTGTACAGAACATATGATATTGATAATTCTTCAGGACAAACAACTAACATCAATGATTTAATCAAAGTACACGCACCACAATTAAGAGATGCCAATTATGCTGCAGGATTTAATGATATTCTAAAGAGAATTGAATTTGAATGTGGTTTATCATATGGAGATTTAAGTGATCCACAACAAGTCGATAAAACTGCGGAAGAAATCAAGTCATCCAAACAAAGAAAATATGATACTGTTTCAGCTATTCAAGACAGTTTGAATACTGTACTTGAAGATGTAGCATATGCAATGAATGTTTATGCCATTGGAATGGGTAAATCCAATTCCATGGAATGTGTTGTTGAGACCGACTGGGGAGACAGTATTTTGACTGATACTGAAAAACAAAGAAATATTGACCTTCAAGAAGTCAATGCTGGTTTGATGCCTGAATGGAAATACAAAGTCAAATGGCAAGGCATGAGTGAAGAAGAAGCAAAAAGAGAAGTTGCTGAAAATTCTGATGAAGGTATTGAATATGATGATGAAGATGACGATACAGAAGAGGATGTAAATGTTAACTGATAAATTTTTAGAAGAGTCGGGTGATGATGTCTCAAATGACTTCAGCACATTAGAAACTCTTCTTTTAATTTGGATGGGTTTACGTTTAAGAAATCTTGCATCTTTAGAAGATATCGAAGAAGAGTATCCAAAATGGAAAAATAAAGCCTGTAGAGAGTTTTTCGAATATTCAGGTACTGAATTTCAAAAGGTTAAGAAATCGTCTCAAAGCAAAGTAAAAACAGCTATCAAGAGTGGTATAGCAATGACAGTCAGCAATATTTTTTCGAGATTGAAAGATACTGATGCTCAAACTTCTAAAAAAGACATGTTGAACAGGTCAAACAAGAATTTGAACAAAGGTATCAAGGATACTCAAGGTGAAATCAAAAACCTTTGCAACATTTCAAGAAAGTGCACCAACAAGCAGTTTATAAAGGCGTGTGATGAAGCATACTCTAAAATTGTTGCAGGAAACAATGCTGACAAGGCCATCGCATCATCAATAAGAAAGCTTTCTCAAAAAGGTATTGAAGTAGTTGGTTATACTGATCATACAACTTCAATGGATGCTGCAGTTAAAAGAGCGGTTACAAGTGGTGTCAATCAAACGTCTTTGAAGTTTAAAATGGATAACTGCAAAGAATTGGGCATCAACATTGTAAAGACTTCAAGTCATGGAGGTGCTCGACCATCCCATCAGGAATGGCAAGGTAAGTTGTTTTATCTTCATACTCCTGTAAAAGGTCTACAGAACTTTAAAAAGGCAACGGGATATGGCCGTGTTGATGGTCTAGGAGGAGCAAACTGTAGACATTCATTTTATGAAGTTACTGATTATGAGTATAAGAACAATCTGGTTGATACCGAAGAATTTGACAAGAACAGGAATGATGATCAATACGAGCTGGAACAAAAGCAAAGATATTATGAGCGTCAGATTCGTTCTTGGAAGAAAAGAAAGAATATTCTTGATGAATGCGGTGTAGATTCCACCAAAGAAGCTAAAAAGATTAGAGAATGGCAAGATAAACGCTCTCAATTCATTAAAGAAAGCAACATTCAATTCAAGAAAGAACATGGTATTGATAACGTTCTTAAAAAGGCTTATCCAAGAGAAAAAGTATTTAACAATGGCAAGTTATCAAACAAAAAAGGCAATAAATTATACAATGATGACGAATGGCTACCGTTCAATTTTAAGCCTAAAAAGGAAGATAAGCCAAAAATTAAAATGATTACCAATTCAGATGAATTTGTTGAAAAAATGATGAAAAAAGTAACCATCGAAAGCGATAATGATGATTTTAAAGAAGGCATAAAAAAAGAAATTAAAATCATGCATGAAGAAGCTACAAAATTCTTGATAAATAAGAAAATTCCTATTAAACAATCAGATACAGAAACAGCATATGATAGTAGCATGAATACTATCTTTGTAGCTCAAAAACATTTAAAGCCTGGTACCTTCGCACATGAAGTAGGTCATGCTTTGGTTGATAAAAACAATTTATATGAAAATGAAGAATTGGCAACAATCATGAAAAATGTTGTTGCTAACGCTAAATATGTAGTTAAAAAGAAAGATGATGAATACTTCATCTATTTACATTCAGATAAATTTATTCGTAATTATCAGGGCAAAACATATATAAATGTTACAAAAAAATACAAGAATCTAAAAAAAGGTGAACATTTAAAAATTGGTGCTTTTGATTATAGAGATTTAGAAGAATATGTCAGCGTTGGCTATGAAACTTTTGTAAGCAATCCTCAATTGTTATATGATAAAGATAAAGAACTGTATGATTTCTTTAAGAAAGGTGGATTGTTCAATGAGGTCACAAAAGGAAAAAAATAAGGAAATAGAAATTGAAATTGAAGGTAATCTCGAAGATTTATTGACTGAAGAAGAATTAAAACAGCTTGAGGAAGATGAATATTTAGATGGAGGACCAGGATACATTCCTAATTGGTCTAGACATTACAAGCCAAAAGACACCGACAAAAAATAGTCGGTTTTTTATTTTAAATATTTTAGTAAAAAAAGGAGATAAAAAAATGGGTTCAGATGAATTTTTAGATTTATGTAAAAAAGTAGTCAGAGAGTACACAGAAGAACATCTTGATAAAACGGATGGCAAAGTTGATTTTGATGTTTATGCTGTTTGGAGTTGCAAAGCGTTACAAAATAGTAAAGCATTAGCATCAACATCTCTTTCGGATGGAATGTACTATGAATTAACTTACAATGGAGATAAGAAAGAACTTTATTTAGATGCTTATAAGAAATTTGAAAATAGATGCATCAAGCTAGGAGGAAAATAAAAATGAAATTTGAAAGAGCATTTAAACTTATGCAAAACGGAGAAAAAATAAAATTACCTTCATGGGGTGGCTATTGGTATTGGGATGATGAAAAGAAAACAGTTATCATGCATACCAAAGATGGCCAAGAATTGGATATTAGAGAAACTGAAAGAGTTATTTATACGTTGTCTAATATTCTTGATGATGGATGGGTTCTTGCTGATGAAGAAAACTGCCCAGAATTAGGTGGAGAGGCCACTTTTGGGTTTGATGAAGCTATTAAGTATTTAAAACGTGGAATGAAAGTGAAACGTAAAGGATGGAATGGCAAAGACCAATACATTGAACTTGCTACAAATGTATCATTCAAAACACCTAATGATGAAGTTATTAATGTAGATCACGTAGATATGGGAAACAAAGCCATTGCTTTCCATGGGACAAGCGGTGTACAGCTAGGATGGTTAGCGAGTCAAAGTGATATGTTATCAGAAGATTGGACTTTTGTAGAATAGCACAATATAAAGTAATATAAAACGGTATATAAATAGCTTTTTGAATAAAAATTTAACATATATTGTGTCAAATTTATTAAAAGTTGTGCTATAATACTTTTGAGAAGAGGAGGTTGGTATTATGGCAACAAAGAGTTTTACAAGTGATACATTTGTTCTTAACAACAATAACGCCTCTAAGTTTCGTAATATCATGAATAGCAAAAAAAAGGTACGTATTGCAAAAGTTGAAGGACATAAGAATGTTACTAGTAGAGAAGAAATTATGAGACTTTTGAATATCAAATAGAGGTTTAATCTTGAATTATAGAACTATATCACTAAAAGTTTTAATAGATGAATTTGGAAAGAAGAAAGCATTTGAACTCCTTTCCAAATTTTCTTGTCCTTTAAATAATGATGTGGAAGAATTTGTACATCAAAAAGCAATACCTTTTGAAAGAGCGGGAATGGCTCGTACATATTTGGTTGTGGCGGAGGATTCACAAACATCATATGGAATATGTGCTATATATTCCATAACAACAAAATCTATCTCTATCTCAAAAGAAATGACCAATAGTTTTAGAAAAACGGCATTTGGAACTACATATGCTGTTGGCAATCCTGTAAATACCATACTGATAGGTCAATTAGCTAAAAATTATCAGGATGGAAACGATCAGTATATTACTGGTGAAATATTAATGAGTTTGATTATAGATTATGTTAGAAAAATTGATATTCTTGTTCCTAGTGTTTCAGTTTATGTTGAATGTGAAAATAAAGAATGCCTAAAAAAATATTATGAAAAATATGGTTTTGTTAATTTTTCAACCAATAAAGATGGATTATTACAGTATATTGTCTCAACAAAAAAATTCATTTCACCTGAATATGAAAAAGAGCATATAGAAGTTGAAAGAGAAAAACAATTAGTATAGTTTATAAGCCACGAATAAGTGGCTTTTTATTTTGGATGAAAAGGTATGAAATGATATAAAAAATAAAAAAGCTCCTACTCATTTGAGAGGAAGCTAAAGTGCATATCATCTATTACAAAATTATCATATTTTAAAGTATCAGTAGTATATTTATCAATTAATGATTTAACAACAATTTCGTAAGTATCTGCATCAATTGTTTTATCGTCATAAATAGCTTTTACCTTTGACCATTTTGTTAAAAATTCATTTAATATAGGATTTTTGACTATTAAAGACATATCGTATTCGTCTTGAGAGTAATGATACTCTTCTATGTCAATATGAATAGATTTACAGATATTTACTATTAAGTTGAAAATATCAGAATATGATGAGAAATCTTTTGTTTTATGAATATCAGAAAGTCCGCAAAGCCAATCTATAGAAATATTGCATTTTATTGCAATATTGTACAAAGTATCAATATTGGGTGTTTTTGATCCGTTTTCATATGAAGAAAGTGTAGTTTGAGCTACGTTTATTAAATCTCCAAATTGGCTTTGTGTTAAGTTCATAGACTCCCTAAGTTCTTTTAATCTTTTTGCTAGTATTTGTTCGTTCATATTTACCACCTTTTTATTATATTATAAATAGTTTTTAATAAAAATAAATACAAGTTAATAAAAAGCATTAAATATTATTGACTAATTATATTTATAATTGTAAGATAATAAATGTAAATAAAAGGAGGGACAGCTATGAAAAACTTAATACTTAAAATCGATGAAGAGTTACATAAGCAAATAAAAATTCGCGCAACCGAAAATGGTCAAACCATAAAAGGCTATATAACCACATTGATAAAAAGAGATTTAGGTATAAAAAAATAGAGAGTTGTCCGCTAAAACAATACTCTCTATTAAACCATCTAGGCAAAAGCATTTTAACATTATTTGCCTAGAAATTCAATTAAAAAGAAAGAGGTAAAAAGTATGTTAGAACAATTAGACAGTTTATTAGATGCTCTCATGGATATTGATGATAAGCTAAATGAATTACAAAGAATTAATTCTATGGTTATCGTTACATGTGATGCATGTGAAAATGGAAATGATATTAAATATGATGTTGCAAATGTCATGGTATTCATTCAAGAACAAATTGATTCCTTAGATGATGATATTAGATCAAATGTTTCAAAGTGTAATACTTTAACAAGAAACATTCAAGAAACAATTAAAAAAGGAGATTATCAAAATGAACGAATTACAAGTATTTAACAGTGAAGAATTTGGACAAGTAAGAAGTTTGATGATTGATAATGAACCTTGGTTTGTTGGAAAAGATGTGGCAGAAGCATTAGGGTACAAAGATACTCCTAGTGCAATACGAACACATGTTGATAGTGAAGATAAAAGGGTGGGTGAAATACCCACCCCTAAAGGAAAACAAAAACCTGTTATCATCAACGAAAGTGGTCTATACTCATTAATCTTATCAAGTAAACTTGAATCGGCTAAAAAATTCAAACATTGGGTAACTAGTGAAGTACTTCCAACAATCAGAAAGACTGGTTCATATGCTAAAGTACCAACTGACCCAAGAGAATTGCTTATGTTGACAATTAAAGCCCATGAACAAACAGCTCAAAGAGTTGATGTTCTCGAAGAAAAGGTATCTGATTTAGAAAAATCAACAACGATTGACAGTTCACAACAATATACGCTTGAAAGAATTGCTAAAACAACTGTAATTAGTGCACTAGGCGGTATTGATTCAAGGGCTTACCAATTAATGAGCAGAAAGCTTTTCAGCAACATCTGGAGAGACTATAAAAAGTATTTCAAATTAGGCTCATATCGAGATACCCTAAAGACTGATTATGAAAATGCTAAAAATTATTTGGAATCATGGTCTCCCGAAGTCAATACAAGCTTGAAAATCAAAGAATACAATAGTCAATTATCAATGGTATTAGATTAAAAATTAAATATGAATATAAAGCGAGTTCAAAAGACTCGCTTTTTCTATACGCAATTTTAGAAGAAAGGAGGTGCTTTTCAATGGCTGAAGGATTAAGACCACATCACCACCAAGAATTTGAATATCGTACTGAACAATATTTTGATAAAAAGAGAAGTTGTTTAGTTAAGAAGATTCAATACATGTGCATGATTTGCGGTCGCATTCGTTATGAAAAATACGATTGCTACGTACCGCCACCTAAAAGCAAAACAAAAGCACTAGAGAGAAATAAAAGGAAATACGGCAATAGAGACTGATATTTCCTTTTTTTGTACCCAAAAACTGAAAACAACATAGCAACCCATGAATAAAACAAAAATTTTGAGGTGGGCAACTCGTAAAACTGCAACCGCACAGGCTGATGCAACCAGCGTACTAAAGCGTAGTGAATGAAAGGATCTTATGAAAAGAGAATTTTTAAAGAATTTAGGATTAACAGATGAACAAGTTAATCAAATCATGACTGAAAACGGTAATGATATTGAAAAATATCGCAAGGAAGTCGAATCAAAGACAAAAGAGCTAGAAACATTGAACACAAAATATGAATCAGCTCAAAACTCCTTGAATGATGCGAACAAGCAAATCAAATCATACAAGGATATGGATATTGAAGGCATCAAGAATTCAGCTGCTGAATGGGAAAAGAAATATAAAGATGAAACTGCAGAGTTGAACAATAAATTGACTCAACAAGAAAGAGACTTTGCTACTAACTCATACTTTGCAGGAATGAACTTTACTTCTGAAAGTGCCAAACGTGGAATCATTTCTCAATTCAAGGAACAAAATTTTGAATTAAAAGACGGCAAATTCATTGGAGCGGATGAATATATCAAAGGTTTAAAAGAATCGGATGCAGGCGCATTCGTTGTTGAAAAAACTAAAGATGAACCTTCATTACCAACATTTACAAAAGGTACTGCTTCTAAAGGAGCACCAGAAGGAACTGGAAATGGATTCGGTTTTAACTTTGCTGGTGTAAGAGCAATGCCTAAAGAATAAAAAAATCAGGAGGAAATTAAATTATGGTAGCAATTAACTATGCACACCAATATCAACAAGCCTTAGAACAAGCATGGCCATATACTTTGTATTTTGGCGATTTGTTCAACACACCAAATAACCAAAGATTTAGATGGGTCAATGCAAGAACAATTGAAATCCCAACATTAGAAACTACAGGACGTGTAGACTCTAATAGAGATACAATCGCTGCTGCAGCCAGAAACTACAATAACGCATGGACACCATTGACTTTATCTAATGAACGTCAATGGTCTACTTTAGTACATCCACAAGACATCAACCAAACAAACATGGTTGCTACAATTGGGAATATTACTCAAGTATTCAACCAAGAACAAAAATTCCCTGAAATGGATGCTTACTGCGTTTCTAAAATCTATGCTGATTACACTGAAGCCAGCAAAACACCAATTACTGAAGAAATCACAGCAGCAAATATCTTAGAATATTTTGATAAAATGATGATCAACATGGCTGAAGCACGTGTTCCATCTACAGGAAGAATCTTATATATCACACCAATTTACAATGCAATGTTAAAACAAGCTGAAAAGTTAGCTAGAACTGTAATTATTGGTGATGCAGAAAATAAATTAAACAGAACTATCGCTAACTTAGACTTGGTTAAAATCGTTGAAGTTCCATCAGAATTAATGAAAACTGTATATGACTTCACACAAGGGTATAAACCTGCAGTTTCTGCAAAACAAATCAAAATGTTTATGGTGCATCCATTAGCAGTCATTACACCAATCAATTATGAATTTGCAAGATTAGATGAACCATCTGCAATGTCTCAAGGCAAATACGTTTACTATGAAGAATCACATGAAGACGTATTTATCCTACAAAAGAAAATCGATGGTATTCAATTTGCTGTTGAAGCGTAAGTAAAGGAGGCAATTTATGTCACAAGTAAGAAAAGGAAATAGAATCATTACCATTGAGCCTCATAAAGTCGATGACTATGTTGCTCGTGGTTATGATAACATTGATGAAGAATCTGGTGAAGTCATTAAAAAAGGTGACCCAGTTTCTTTAGCGGATTTTAAAAGAGAATATTCATCTTTAAAAGCACAAATTAAAGAAAAAGATGCAAGAATCGTTGAATTAGAAGCACAAAACGCTGATTTAACAACAAAAGTTGAAGAATTAGAAGCAAATGCTAAAACTCCAGCAAAAGCATCTAAAGCTAAGAAAGATACAGCAGAAGAATAGTATGAAGGTTTCTTATGAATATTATGTAGATACTTTCAAAGGAAAAATATGTCAGCCTGAATTTGAGAACCTTGTTGAACCTGTAATTGATTTAGTCAAGGGTTACGCTGAACAATTCATTGCACCATGGGCATTAGAGAAAAATATCGATTATTACTGTTTGGAGCTTAAACGAGCTGTATGCTATCAAATCGATTATCTTCAAGCAAATGGTGGTTTGAATGCCTTAAATGGTACAAGCGATTTAGATTTACAAAGTGTATCGAAAGACGGATTTAATTATAGCTATGGCGATAGGGGCAACAAATTCAATGGTGTTCCTTTTTCATCCGTTTCAGCTTATATGATTAAAAGTGAATTGAGAAGAAAAGGTCTTATGTGCAGAGTGGCCAAACGATATGATTAGCTCTCCTCGTATTTTAAGACCTTTTACTGTTACTTTGATTCATAAAGTTGATGAAGATACTTTTATTCCATACGTTCTTGAAAACGTTGGATTTGATGAAAACTATGGCATTACACAATCAAACAAGGGGATTTCAGATGCGGACAGTGTTCTTTTAACGATTGATTTGAGTGATTGTGGTGAGCTTACATTTGTTGATCAGCATGATTACAAGTCAAAAAAGAATACTTTTACGATTGGGAATGAAGATTATTTTGTCTTGGATGTGGTAAAAGAAACGGACTATGATGAATTGAAAAAAACAACCAATGTCTATTCAATCAATAAATATGCCTGTTATCGCCCACCAGGAACGAAAGAAATCCAGTTCATTGAGGTGTATGCTTCTTGAAGATTTCTATTGATGTTGACTTTTCTCAAGTAAAAAAAGATTTGGAAGGGACAAAGGATAAAGCTTATCAGACTCTTAAGAATGCTGTAATAAGTGATACTGATCCTTACGTTCCTTTTTCTAATCTAGATAATCGTACTCACTTAAGAGAAACACCTGATATTGGTGATAACGCCAAAGAGAAAAAACAAGTTATTTATGATACTGACTATGCACAACATGTGTATAAAGGTACAGGAATGAACTTTGACAAGTCACGTCATCCAAAAGCAACGGCCAAATGGTTTGAAAAATCAAAGAAAGCAAATATCAAGAAATGGATTAAAAGTGTAGAGGATGTGTTTAGAAATGGAAAATAAATCAAATAAAAAACTGACATATGAAGAATACAACAGGGTATTGGATTGTATCTATGACTTTTGCAAGAAGTTGGATATTCAAAATGTACAAAAAAACATGTGGAAATTAGATTTCTTTACTTCAAACAAGGATGACCAAATCATGGTTCAAAGAATATCTAATCGTGCTGAAAAAATTAATGAAAATATCATAGGAGGCTATACTGCGGTATTGCCTTTTTATATTAATTTTCAATCAGGAGCTAAAACTGAAAAGAGCGTTAAGAAAATTACGGATGTTCTAGATGATTTAGCAAACCAATTTGAAATGGAAACAATGAATAAATTTGAAAACATTGTTTTTCCTGATGATATAGTTCCACAGAAATTAGAAATGATTGCCAATCCTGGTGTTGAAACCTATGACAATGGCATTGCTAATTTTTCAGCACTGTATCAATTAACTTACTACAAGAAAGGAGCTTTTGAATAATGGCACAAACATTAAGAAATACTGTAGTAAACCGTCATGAAAACCTGCACTACGTCAAATTCGATGGTGTATCAAAACCTGTATTGGCTGGTACTGGTTTAACTGATTGGACTCAAGCTGTGGATCCTTCAACCGATGACGGACAATATATCAATGAAAAGACTTCTCACTCAAACATGATGGCATACACACCATCGGTTTCTTATTCAGGAGAATTGATTCCTAATAATGAATTTGTAAGACATATTTACGAGGTTGGTAAGAAAGAAGTCATTGGTTCCATGTTTGATGAATATGAAATTGAAACATGGGCACCTGTTGAAGGTTCAAGTGGAAGCTTTGCAGCACATCATAGACAATATGAAATTCAACCATCTAACCCTGGTTCTGGTGAGGGTGGAGGAAAAATTGCATTGGAAGGAACTTTTGCTCAAAAAGGTGCTTCCGAACACGGCCAATACAATGTGGCCACTGGTGAATTTACTGCAGGTGAATATGACTACACAACTGGTAAATTTACAGCTGCTTCACCTCAATCAGGTGCGTCATCTACACCAGCAGGCAAATAGAAATCAAATAGGAAAGGGATTATTACTATGTTAGAAATCAAGATTCAAGAGAATTTATTCGATGTAAAAATTAAAGATCGTATTTTCAGTATCGATGCTGACAATATCGATAATCATTTGCTGATTGACAAGTTCATCAAAAAATACAGAGGCAATCGTACAATTGACGATACCTTTATTGAAGACTGTCAATTCGTCATTGATGAATTATTAGGAAAAGGCTCATATGATTATCTTTTTGATAAGGATGATTTAAAACCTTACTACGTAATCCTAGCTCTTGCAGAAGAAATTCAAGCCAAGTTTGATGAACACGCTACGACTGAACGTCAAAAAGAAAAGCAAGACAGAATCAAAAATGAGCTTGACAGTTTAAACTCACTTACAAGGGAATTTGGAAACCTTCAAAAGCAAATGGATTACACAAAAAACAAATACGGGTTAAAAGATTATGTTAATTCTAGACAAAAGAGATCTTCAAAAAACAATAAGAATAGAAAATCAAGAAATAGAAATAAGAACTGATTTTAGAACATGGATTCAATTCTCTTGTATCGTTTCTGACAAGTATATTGATAAAAATTATAAAATCCCTATGCTGTTTGATTTGGTGATTCCAAACTATGAATTGTACATGGAAAATGTTGATTCATTGGAATTACTGAAAGGAATTCTTGATTTCTACAAATGTAATAAACCGGATAAACCTGAGAAGAAACCTAATAAAAAAGTTGGGTTTCTTTTTGATTATGATATGGACCTCATCTTTGCTGCGTTTATGCAGCAGTATGGCATAAATCTATTGAGAACCAATATGCATTGGTGGGAATTCAAAGCATTACTTAATGGATTGAATGACGACACCAAGTTCGTTCAGGTCGTTGGATATAGAACTGCGGATCTATCGAAAATCAAGGACAAGAAGGAACGTGCAAAAATGAAAGAACTTCAAGATTACTATGCTATTCAAGAACAGGGAGACCCATTCCAAAGAACTCAGGAAGAAATCGAAGCAGAATTATTTGAATCGTTAGGAATTCCAAAAGAATAAATTAAAGGCAGGTGGTATGATGGCAGATGGTAAAGTTGTTATTGATTTAGAAATCAATGATAAAAGCGTTGATAAGAAACTCAATACAGCTGATAAAAAAGTAGATAAATTTGCTAAAGATGTATCACAAAAAGAAGCTAAACCTAACGTTGATGCTGATACTAAGAAACTAGAAAAGAAGCTTGATGAAGCATCAAACGAGGTTGAAAGTTTTTCAAAAGAAGCTACTGACAATGCAAAAGTTGAAGGTAGTGCAAAAATGGACACTTCCAATTTTGAAAAGAGTGCCCAGACAGTAAAATCAGAAGCATCTGCGGTTGAAAAAGCTATAGATGTTGATGGTAAAGTTGATGTCGAAGATAAAGCATCATCTAAATTAGATAACGTTAAGAAAAAAGCGGATGATTTTTCGAATGAAAATATCAAACCCCCTAAAATAGAACCTCCTGACACCGATGGCTTTGAAGAAGCGCTTCAAGAAATGGAGGATAAAATCAAATCATTCGGTGCAAAGATTGCAGGATATCTAGCAATAGGAGAAGCAATTAAACAAGGAACTGAAATTGGAAAAGAAGTCTATGAAGATTTTGAAGATTCAGTTGCACGTGTCAAAGGCGCTCTAGGAGAAACAGATGACCAAGCGAGACAGACTGCACAGGTCATCAAGGATGTTTATGAGGCTGGACTTGGTGAAAGTATGGATAGAGTTGCCGAAGCCGTTGTAAGAATCAAGCGAAATCTTGGTGAAATGGATGACGGAACTCTAAACGCTATTACACAACAAGCAATCATCCTTGAGGATACATTTGATGTAGATATGAATGAAACCCTTCGAGGTGTTAAAGGCTTGATGAAAAACTTTGGGTTAACTGCACAAGAAGCAATGGACTATATTGTCGCAGGAACTCAAGAAGGGTTGGACTGGACTGATGAACTAGGAGATAACATTTCAGAGTATTCAGGAAAGTTCTCTCAAGCGGGATATTCAGCAAGTGAATATTTCCAATTATTGAAAAATGGCTCCGATAGTGGAGCGTATAATCTCGATAAGGTAAATGATGCCATCAATGAAGTAACTACTCGTTTAGCTGATGGAACTATTGAGGGTGCTCTAGGTTCATTTTCAAGCGAAACACAAAAGACATTCAAAGCATGGCAGGATGGAAAAGCTACTCAAAAGGATGTTATCGACAGTATCGTAAGTGACATTACTAAATGTGATGATCAACAAAAAGCATTGACAATGTCAGCTACTGCTTTCGGTACAATGGGAGAAGATGCCAATCTTACATTTGCTAAAGCGTTGAATAGTGTTGGAACTACTTTTGATGATGTTTCAGGAAAAGGACAACAGTTTGCTGATGAAACAACGACTCCAATGCAAGAATTGGAATCAAAAGTTAGAAAGGTCAAAGATCAGTTACAGCCTTTAGGTGATTTGTTTTATGATGTAGCAGGAGTTGCACTTGATAACTTTACACCATTATCAGCTGTTATTCTTACTGTAGCAACAGCACTTGCTACTTACAAAGGAATAGTTCTTCTCACCGAAGGAGTAACCAAGGGATTAGCATTAGCGCAGAAACTATTAAATGGCGAAATGAGGTTGAATCCAATCGGCCTAATTGTAGCAGCTATTGCTGCCTTGGTAGCTGGATTCCTTTATTTATGGAATACAAGCGATGGTTTCAGGTCGTTCTGGATAAATCTATGGAATTCTATAACATCAACATGCGGGCCTGTGATAGATACAATCGTCTCATTCTTTACTGAATCGATACCAGGTGCAATTGACACGCTTGTAGAGACTTTCAGCAATATCGGTCAAACGATTGTTGAATTTTTTTCTGGGCTTGGAGAATCAATTGCATCATTTTTTACTGAAACGATACCGCAAGCATTTGACAGTTTCATTGAAATATTAACAGGATTTATTAGCTCAGCAATCGAATTTTTCAATCAGTTGCCATACAACATTGGCTATGCGATTGGTTCGATAATTGGTTTTATCGTTAGCTTAGGAATTAAATTCGTTGAATTTTTAACGGTTGATGTTCCAAATTTCGTAACAGGTTTTATTTCTTGGATTTCTCAGTTGCCTGGTCAATTTTGGACATACATAACTGATATCATAGGAAAAGTAGCTGAGTTTGCTTTGAATTTGATTTCCAAAGGATATGAAGCAGGGTCAAACTTTGTATCAAGCATCATCAGTTTTGTTACAGGATTACCTGGGCAAATTTGGAGCGTATTGTCAAATGCTATTGGAAAGGTTGCTGAATTCGTTGTCAATATGGGTTCAAAAGGGATTGAAGCAGCCAAATCACTATGGAATGGTATTGTTGATACTCTTGTTGGATTGCCTGGTAAAATGGCAAATATTGGTAAAAATATCGTGGAAGGTATCTGGAACGGTATCAAGAATGCAAAAGACTGGTTGCTTAGCAAGATTGGCGATTTTGCAAACGGTGTTGTAGATGGTATCAAAGGATTCTTTGGCATTCATTCACCTTCAAAAGTCATGAGAGATGCCATTGGTAAATTCTTACCACCAGGTATTGCGGTAGGTTTTGAAGTGGCCATGCCAAAAGCTCAAAAATCTATGAACAAAGAACTTGAAAAAATGACAAGTGACTTGAATGGTATCATGAACTTCAATTTGGATGATATCGAACTGAAAACAAATCTTGATATCGCAAGACAAACAGCATTTGAAAGCAATGTCACAAATGAATTAAAAATTGATTATGATAAGATGGGAAATTCAACTGCTAAAGCAATTAAAAACAGTGGAATGTCTTTCAAAGTAGACAAGCGTGAATTTGCCAGAATCTTTTAGAAAGGAGCATTTATGAAAGTATATTATGTCAATTCAAACAATGAGCAAATAGATCTGTTAAGTGCTCCTTATCATATTGAAGAAACTGACTTTTTTAACTTTGAGTGGTCATATGAAACTGAAAATAGAAGGGTCACACGCTTTTATCGCGATGTCGAAGTGAAAAAGGTTAGTGTAGATATCTTTAGCCAAAATCAAAAAGACTTCTACAGTGCTCTAAATAGACTCGTTGAGATATTCGATGTAGATAACGTTTCAAATCAAAAAGGTAGATTATACTTCAACGATTATTATCTAGAGTGCAATATCTTTAAAAACCAAAAAGACATGAAGTCATATATTCTTCCATACGCAAAGGTAGATTTAACTCTGGTAACTGATTCAACTAAATGGATCAAGGAAGATACCTACCATTTTTACAGCAGTGGTGAAGGAAAAAAAGCTGGAACAAAGAAGTATTCCTATAAATATCCTTATATTTATGGTGCAAGTGAAGGACAAATGACAGTTAGAAATACTGGAGTCGTTGAAAATGATATTTTATTAAGAATATATGGTCCGGCACAAGACCCGGCCATTAAAATAGGAGACAACCTTTATCAAATCAATACGACACTTGAAGCAAATGAAAGACTTGAAATCGATACAATGAAAAAGAAAGCTGTAAAAATCACAGCACACGGTGATGAAATCAATGTTTTTAATGACAGGAACAAAGACAACAGATTGTATATTCCCATCCCACCTGGTACAAATATTGTCGTTTGGAACAATTCTTTTTCATTTGATATCGTTGTCTATGATGCAAGAAGCGAGCCAAAATGGGAGAGTGATGAATGATGATGGAGTTCATCTACACGGATCCTAACGGAATCGAACAAGGACCATTGTTAAACTGTAGCCTAGACTTGGAAATTGGAACATATGACAAAGCCAAGAACGACTTTGAAATAACCGTTTCAACGGACAGCTGGGACCGCAAATTGACATATGACAGCAAGTTTTATTGTGTCGGTACCGAATTTGGTGGGATAGTAAAAAGTATCGAAATAGATACTGAAGCTGAAGAAGTAAAAATAGGGGGCATATGCCCAAGAAAATTGCTAGCAAATGATATTATTCAACCTAAAAAAAGAACTGATGAATACTATGAATTCATAGGTGAAGCAAATGAATGCATTCGAGAATATATCAATTCATCAACTGATTTTTTCAATTATATTGAAAATAAATCTAAATCAGTAAGTTTAAAAAAGAAACTGGCTGATTTTTTTGTTGTTTCACAAGAAGATAGTGGAATAACCATTAATTATCAGGCACGTTATTACAACACGTTGCAGGCATTTGAAACAATGCTAAATGATGCAAATGCCAAACTTAAACTTATTTGGAATAAAGATGGACAGATTGAACTTTCAGTTGAGCCTATTATCAATTATTCCGAAAAACTCCAATTCGACAATGATTACAATCTGCAGATTATTGCTAAAAAAGATATAAATCAATGTAATCATTGCATTGGATTAGGCAAAGGCGATTTGCAAGAAAGGCAGGTTGTTCATGTCTTTAAAATCAATGATCAATATTTAGAGTTGAGTGAAATTGATGACAGCTCTTTGATTCCAATTGAATTGAATACAATGACGTATGACTATTCAAATGTTGAAAGCGTTCAAGAACTGATAGATGGAACCAAAACAAAATTAAAAGAAGCACAGACTGATAACTCTTTAGAAATTACATTTGATAATTTATCTCCTGAAATTGGAGACATTGTAGGAGCAAAAGAATACATAACAGGTATTTCTATGCAAAAGCCTATTGTACAAAAAATCGTTAAATGTACGTTTGAAAAAGACTACACAGACTGTGACATTGATTACAAGGTAGGTGATTAGATGGCAAGTTCAAGTGATGCAGTTGAGGCAATTACATTGACAGGAAAAGAAGTATCTGCAAGTATCGATGCATATTTGTTTGATGCTCTATATTCAGTTGATGGTATTTTTACAAAAGGTAATCAAATGGAAGCTTCTATTGTCAGCAATAACAAAGTAAGGATTGCTGATGGATTGCTTATAAACCAAGGACATTTTCTTAGAATCAAACCAGGAATGTATTGCGATGTGCCAATTGAAAATGGTACTCAAAACATGAAACGTTGCGATTGTATCGTTGCTCAATTTAAAATTGACGAGAACGGAGAATCACACGATATTGTTGTCATCCAAGGTACACCTGGAGAACAAGAAACAGTTCCGTCATTAACAAAAGATGATCTTGAAAACGGTGGTGCTTTACGTCAAATTGAATTGTTCAGAGTTCATTTGAATGGAATCAATATTTCAGGTGTCGACAGGATTGCTAGGACAGTCAATTCATTTAGTGATGCAATCTTTTACAAGGGTTAACATATGAGAATTATTGAAATCTATCTGAATGAAAATCAATCACATTCATGTACTAGAAATATCTTCTATGCTGGAAGAAAGTATGATAGCAACAATACAGCTGTCAAATTCACCAACAAAAATCTATTCATTGATGGCTGGAACTTCTACTTGAAAGTAGATATGGACGATGAAGTAACTGAAATACCATTACTTCAAAATCTATTTATCATTGGAGAAAATCTTACTCAAACAGCAGGGGTATTAACCTGTACATTGATTGGCAGAAACAGTGATGATAATTCTACTAAGACATTTGAACCGTTTAGATTGAAAATCGAAGATGTCGAATATGATCAGGATGATAAGGAACAACAACCAATGGATCCAAACATGAAGTTGCTGTATGAACAATTAATTAATTTAAAACAAGAATTACAACAAAAAGAACTTGCGACTCTTCCTGCAGGTGGTAATAAAGACCAAGTATTGCAAAAAGCAAGCAATATCGATTATGACTTTGCATGGAAAGATATGCAGGGAACAGCCACTGAAATGTCTGATGATGAATTAGACAATATGTGGGAAGAAGTATTTGAATAAAAAAATAAATAGAAAGAGAGATATATATTATGAGTTTTGTAACTGATTCAATTCTAAAAACAGCCCTAGGAAAAATTAAAGCATGGGGCGAAGGAAAATTTGTAGCGCAAGAATCTGGAAAAGGTTTATCTACAAATGATTATACAAATGCTGATAAAACAAAATTAAACGGTGTTGCTACTGGTGCTCAAGCAAACAAAATTGAAACTGTAAAAGTAAATGGTACAGCTTTAACTCCTGATTCATCGAAAGCTGTAAATGTAGATTTATCTGCTTATGCTAAATCAGCTGATGTAACAAAAGAAATCGCATCTGCAGTATCAGGAGTAACTCAAATCGATTACTCAGTTGTCGAATCATTACCTTCAACTGGTAAAAAAGGTATTATCTATTTAGTTGCTAACAGTGGAACTGGAACTAATATCTATGATGAATACATCTATATCAATTCGAAATTTGAAAAATTAGGTTCTAGAGAGTTAGATTTAAGCTCATATGCTAAAAAGACGGATATTCCAACAAAAGTATCATCATTAACAAATGATTCAGGATATCAAACTGCAGCACAAGTAACTTCAGCTATCAATGCTAAATTAGTAGTAATGACTGATACTGAATTAAATACAATGTGGACTGAAGTATTTGGAGCATAATCAACTAGGAGGTCTTATATATGAAAGATTTCTTTAAGAGAGTTTTGTTTTCAAATGTGAGTGAGCACGCATCTTCAACAACTGTTTCAGCTAATAGCACTAAGTTTCTAACAAGTGATATTTTGAAAACTTTCATGACAAAGTTAAAAGATACGTTTGCTTTGAAGTCACAATTAACATCATTGCAAAAGCGAGTTGGACAGCTTGAAAAGACAGTCAGTGAATTAGAAACTGATTTAAAGGATGCAGTATATTACAAAGAGTAGATTTATTTCTGCTCTTTTTTAAAAGGAGAAAAATATGAAAGATTTTGAAACACGTGAGTGCGTTGTACACACACACACACACACACACGACTTACCAAAATTAGGAAAGGTACAAAGTGCCTTTTCTTATTCTTTAAAAAGATTGGCGGTGACAAGCATTTAGATTAGTTTTAATCTGAATGTCAACATGCCAAAACTTATTGATAAAGATGGAAATGAATTGCTTAATTTACAAATGTCTACAGATGAACATTGGACAGGAAAATATTGGATTGATGGTAAAAAGATCTATGAAAAAATCATTACGTGGACTGGATTGAACGTTGGAGTAAGCACAATCAATCATTCAATCAGTAATTTAAACGAGTTTATTGATTATGAAGTCACATGTTCAAATGGAGAAGATTTCTACAGATTCCCTGTTGTTTATTATTCTGGTGGTAATACAGGAACATTCTACTGTACGTATTTCATTTTGAATGTAAATAATATTCGTTTTGCTAATAATTACAGTTGGGCAAATTATAAATTTAAAGCAATTATTCGTTACACCAAAAAATAAAGGCACTAGTATCTTTTCTTATTTGATTTTCATTAAAAGAATTAAAGAAAGAGAGGATCATACAAATGTCAAAAATTAAAAAATTCGTGGGGGGGGTACTGTTTACTAGCAATAGTAAAAACAGTATCCTTTTACCTATTACCTTTGACAAAGGAGGTGCAGTTGAATAGCTGTGCTTCTTTAAAAAGAGGTGTTATTTATGGCTAAATTTGTTAATTCTAACGGAGATGAAATCAATACGGATGTCGTTCTTTGGAATGGTAGTCATTTCGGCTATGGTCACGATTTAACATTAAATGATGATGCTTTGAAATTTAAAGAGTTAATCATAATTAGTGATAATAGCGCAGTTATTGCACCAATTATTGATGGAGAGATCATATATTCTGGTGTTGTTAACAACTGGACTGTTACTAATATGTCTTTTAAATATGATCAGGCATCAAAACTGTTACACATTGATAATTGTAGATGGACAAATTCATCTAACAATCAAGGTACAACTGTTACTAAAGTCATTGGAAGATATTAGTCATAAATAAAAGCTGTTCCATGATATGGGGAAATTTGTTAAAAATGATGGGACTAAAATTCCAATTGGTACTGTCCTTTTTGATGGTGCAACTCAAAGTGATTTTACATTAACTGATGATATATCTAATTATGACTATTTAGAAATCTTTTATAGAAGTCATAACTGGATAAATCCTAAAAGTACTAGAATGTCATTAAAAGCAGGTGCAAGAGTACATTTATCAGATGTACATGCAGATGAAAATACTATTACAATATATGAGATGACTCTTGTTTTCAGTGGCAAAAACATTACATTAAGTGGATGTACTAAAGTCGCTGCTGGTGCGTATATAACTGCGGTTGAAGGAACAATATACCAAGTAATAGGATACTGATTGCTAGCAAATAGGAACTTATGTCTCAATTTGTTAATGCAAATGGAAATACATTATTAAATCTTAAGTTTTCTTTAAAAGAACAGGAAACAGGGATGCAATGGATTGATGGTAAAAAAATATATTGCAAAGTAATACTCGTAAGCGGGTTTGATAGCAAGGATAAATATGTACCACATAATATATCAGATTTATACAGTGTATTGAGTTGTGATTTATTTATGAAAACGGCTGATGGAACAAACCACATGATGCCGCGAGCACATCAAGATGAAGATCATGATGGTATTTCTATTCAAATAACTAAAACAAATTTAATATTGCAAGTCGGAAAATCAAATGGTTTTCCAAATGCAACAGGATATGCAATATTGAAGTATATAAAAAGCGAATGATTAAAGGACGAAAGTCCTTTTTTTGATGCCCTGGACACGGCTTAAAACTATCTAGAAAGGGTGATTGAAATGAAAGTTAAAAAATATGATTTTAATCAATGGGTAAAAGCCGCAGGGGTTAGAGCGGTCAAAACGGTAGCTCAAACTGCTGTAGCATTAATTGGAACATCTACTGTCATGAATGAAGTCAATTGGGCAATGATCATTAGTGCAAGTTGTCTATCTGGTGTTGTTTCAATTCTCACAAGCGTTGCAGGACTTCCAGAGTTGGAAGAAATTGTAGATGAAAGTTAGGAGTGAAATCATATGACAGAAGCAGTTACAGTTGCTTTGATTTCTGGTCTATGTGTAGCTGTGCCTAGTGTAATCACTACAATGTTTTCAAACAATAAAGCTAACGCTTTAATGAACTTTAGAATTGATGAACTAACAAAGAAAGTTGAGAAGCATAACAATGTAGTCGAGAGAATGGCGCTTCAAGAGCGTGAAACTAAAGCAATATGGAAAAGAATTGATGAAATCAAAGAGGAATTAGAGAAAGAGAGTGAATAGCTCTCTTTTTATTTAAAAAAAGGAGGAAATAGCATATGAGTTATGTTATGAAAGAACATTTAGCGAATAAAGCTAATTATGGTTCAAAAAGAGATTTATCAAAAATTAAATATTTAGTCATTCATTATACAAGTAATGATGGAGATAGTGATGAAGCAAATGGAAAATATTTTGCTAACAACGTAGTTAAAGCTTCTGCCCATTACTTTGTTGATGATGATTCAGTTACACATTCAGTTCCAGATGATTACGTAGCTTATAGTGTTGGTGGTAAGTGTCAATCGGCTCATCATCCAATGTATCAAATCATCACTAACAGTAATTCATTGTCGATTGAAATGTGTGATTCCAATAAAAATGGTGTTGTTGAAATTACCGATAAGACATTAGAAAATGTATATGCATTAGCACGTGCGTTGATGAAAAAATATAACATTGATATTGATCATGTTTATCGTCATTATGATGTAAATGGTAAATTATGTCCTAATTGTAATGGACTTTTAGATGACAATGTTTGGAAAAATTTTAAAAATAATATTGTTAATTCAACTGTTGGAAATCTAGGGACATCTACTGCTACTCCATCTGCAGCTAAAAATGATAACTTAGACAGTTTGATTGCAAGAGGTCAACAACATTCAATCAACTTTACAGGTCATTCAATTGCAACTGATGGTGCATATGGTCCTAAGACTCAAGTAAATATTGCTAGATGCTTCCAACATGCCATTAATTTGGACTATGGTAAAAACTTAAAGGTAGATGGTGTTTTTGGTAAAAACAGTAAATCGGCTTTAGGTAAACACTATGTAAAACGTAAAGAAACTCAATATTTAGTTACTGCTGTTGAAATTGCTCTAATGTGTCGTGGATATGATCCTGACGGGGTTGAGTGTCCTGGTAAGTTTGGAAGCGGATTAGAAGCTGCAGTTAAACAATTCCAATCTGATAGAGGATTAAAAGTTGATGGAATTGCAGGAAGAAACACTATTTTGAAATTAATGGGTGTTTAGAATGAAAAAACTAAAGATTATTATCATTGTATTACTTTTATTGATTGTTTGTTTACTTGCCAAAAACACTCAATATCATTCTCAAATCATAGAAAAAGACAATCAAATTGAGAAATTAAAACAAGAAAATTTGAAATATCAATATCAGATTGAAGAAATGAATGAGCAGTGGGGAGTTTACAGCGAATAATTAAATAGTATAATTAAAGTTGTAAAAATTTAATTGTATTATAATCAAAAAATGCTCTATTGATTATTCAACATCAAACAACAATTGAATATTTACATTAAAAAGACCTACTCATTAATTTGGGTAGGTTCTTTTATTTATTCAGCATTATTATCAAAGTAAATTTCTTGATTTTGATAATAGTAATCAACTAATTGATCTACATAATAATCAAAATCTTCTTTATTTTGATGTCTAACTTCATTTTCTAAATTATTAATATATTCATGAACTTCATTATCATAGTCGCCTTCCATAGGAAGTTGTTCCAAATAATATCTACATTCATTTTTTTCTTCATACGCTTTTTCTAAATATAAAATAATTTCTTGTTTAATTTCTTCTTTTGTCATTTTTATTTCCTCTGCTTTCTTAATTGTACTATACATTGCATTTCTAAAAACATCTGATTGTTTAATCCCAAGTTTTTTGCAAGCTTCTTTGAATTCATCTACAAATTCAGTTTTGTACGATGCTTTTACTTGCTTCATGTTTTCTTTTTGCCATTCTCTCATGTATTTTACTTGATCAAATTTTTTATTTTCCATAATTATTCCTTTCCTAATAAATAAAAGCCTAAAATCATTAATATCATTCCTAAAAACCAATAAGTTTTAAACAGTGTAAGGATAATACCTAAAAACAGAATTATTATTTTTATTTCTTTTTTCATATTATTTGATATAATTTAGATGAAGAAAGAGAGAAGAAGATTATTTCTTCTTTCCCTTCTTTGAACTCTTTTTGCTGACATATTTTGAACCGATGTAACCAACAATTAGAGTTGCTATTGGTTGGGCGAAGTTATTAAAGATTTCGCTCAATTTTTTTAAATCATCTAAATTCATATCCTTACCTCCTCTCTTTACAATATTATTATAACATAATAGTACCATTATGTAAAGGGTGAGAGGTATTTTTATGTGTTTTTTCAAATTTTTCTATCCTTATTATATATAGGTGATTATTTCAATAAAAGTTGAGGAATAATACAATATGAAACAGTATAAAATAGTATGAAAAGAGATATGCAGATAAAATTCGTTGCACAAATATAATCAATCAATGTATAATACCTATAGCAAGAAATGAAAATGGGACAAAAATTAGACGTTTATGAATAGGGGAGTTTTTAGTATGGATAGAGAATATGATGTTTTAGATATAGCAAGATATATAATTAATAAATGCAATAATGAAGAAATTATTATTTCCAACTTAAAATTACAAAAATTATTATATTTTGTTCAAGGATATACTTTTGCTTTTACAGGCCATAGATGTTTTTCTGATAAAATTGAAGCATGGAGCTATGGGCCGGTATGCCCAAGGGTGTATCATGAATTTAAAAAATACGGTTCAGATGCTATACCACCTATAAATTATTATGAGGTTGTGGAATTTGATGGGGATAGTATTCAATGGGTTGAAAAAAAATTCAGTTCATTAGATATTGATCAAGATACAAGAGATACTATAGATGTTATAATTGAAAAGTTTGGACATATAAGTGCCATAAAACTTGTTTACATTACACATAGTCAAGCACCTTGGATAGAAACCTATAATAACCCAAATAAACAGGATGATACTATAGATGAAAATCTTATAAAAAATTTTTTTACTCATCAAGTATATGGAGGATAGTAGTTTATGGATATTAATTCAAAAAGAAGCTTGATTCCAGAAGATAAAAATGAATATTCGTTTTTGGAAACAATTCAAGCTGAAACTGTAAATTTAGCTAAATCTCTTAATACTCCCGAACAAGAATTTAATATAGATGATTTTGAAAAATTATTAGATGACTATTTAACTAAATATAGCAGGATTTTATATTCCTCTTTTACAGCGTATATTTATCGTCTAAAATCAGAAAAGAAAGATAAAGAAATTGATAATATGAGTGGCAATTTAGTAAGTATAATTTCCTCTTTTAATGTTGAAGAAAAAATTGAAGATAGACAAAAAATACTTCTTAAACTTTATGATCATATTTCTTTAGCTACTAGACAAGCATCGACTATGGAAGTAACAAAAGAAAAAGTTGATCCATATATTTTAAAAGCAACAGAAACAATTAAATCTCAATTGGAAAATTTGAATCAAGATATGATTGCATATAAAGAAAGAATGCGTGCAGATATCGAAGCACAAAAAGATTCTTTAATGTCTCAAATGATTGCAATCGTGGCTATCTTTGTTGGTATTTCATTTGTTATGTTCGGTGGAATGTCACTAATCAATGATTTGTTTACTCATGTTGATGGACAACCAGTGCCTTTAGTTGAACTGATCTGCTTAGGATGTTTAATTGGAATTGTAATGATTGTAGTCATGTATTGCTTTATTATGTTTATCTTATCAATCACAAGAAATAAAATGTTACGAGCTAAAAAAATATTTTTTAAAATCGTTCTAAAAACTTGTACCATTTTAGGAATGGTTTCATGTGTAATGTTTATAATTTGGTGTTGCCAAACATTTTTAAAATAAAAGTTCTCCTATTAACTAGGGAACTTTTTAATTTATAAATTCATCCAGTACCTCAATATCATCATTAACTAAAGTATCTTGCATTATTAGTATGTCCAATACCCTATCAAGTGTTGTTTCAAAAAAATGAGATTGAGCAGGGTGCGCATTACATAATGCAACATCAAAATCATTGAATATGATAATATTGTTGATTTCAGTATAGTAAATGAAAGCAGGGCAATCATGATCATAATAATCTATCATCATTACACATTCTTCTATCATATCATCACATTCGTAGTTTGCATAAATATGTAGATGTTTTTCAAAATTATTATCTATGTATTTTCTTATGTAGTTGTAAACATTATTGAGTGCCATTAAATTTAACCTCCTAAAAGTAGGTTAAAAGATAACTATCATAAATGAAACATAAAACGACTGAAATGACTTTTTAAACGACTGAAAAAATATTATTAATTCCGCAATTTGAAATAAAAATGCGGAGTATATGCGTAATTAAGTGAAAAATGAGCTCCATTATTAAACATAAAGCTAGTAATATCAATATTTTTGAGAGATTGAAAACTAAAAATGCCCGATTTCGATTTCATACAAAATGATTTGTGAGTTAACAACTTCAATTTGTGCATCACAACTTTTTTCTTTTACTAAACGATTTTTACTTGTAACATTTGGAATAACAAGCAGTAAAATAACTAGTATTACAGAAATACAAAAAACCATTTCAATGAGTGTAAAACCTTTTTTATTAGAATTCATAATCCTTATAATCCTCCTTTTTATAAATTTGAGACAACATTCATCATAGGAATTATTATTGAAACATACACAACAATTACAAATGTAGCAACAAAACCATAAATCAATGGAACTATGATTTTTATAAATTTAGAAACAAATTGATTTAATTGCATAAATGTAAGTTGGATATAATTTTCTAAACTTTGGTTTTCATGACTATTTTGAATAATAGATATAAATTTTTTAAAATCATCTGAAAAATAAGGAAAATCATTAACTGCTAAATTAAAATCATGACCATTTATAATTAAACGATAAAGTTCATAAACAATCATTTTAATATCACTATCAGTTATTTTATCATATAAAGTTTCAATAATGGATGTTGTATCATAGTGCTGTATGAGTAATTCATTATAATAAATTGCAAACTTTAACGAATAATACTTACAAATCAATTTTTTAATAAAATGTGTGTGATTAATCAAAAAATCTATCTGATTGAATTTTTGTTTTGCAATGCTTTGATAGATAAATATCATTAAAATAATATTTATTATAGTAATTAGTGTTAAAAAAACAGGAATTGCATGTAATAATACAAATAGACATTGAATAATAAATGATTTTTGAATATCAAAATCGTTAAATAAAATTTCAACCTGTGGTAATAAGTAAAAAACAGTAAAAATAGAAAAAACAAATAAGAAAATAAGCAATATAATTGGATATGCCAATTTTTTTAAAAAAATATTTTTATACTCATCTCTTTTTTTGCAAATTTCAATTGCCTTTTTTAATGCAGTTTCTAATGTGAATTCATTTTTAAAAAATGAATAATATTCTTTAAATAGAGTAGGAAAGGGAAGCATTATAAAAATTTCGTCAAGAGAAAAACCTTGATTTAAATAGTTCTTTATTTCCTTTACTTCTTTTTCATAGTTAAGCAAACTGCAAAAATCAAGCGTTTCTTGTAATGAATATCCTTGATTAAAGAAAAAAATAAGTAGATCAATAAAATTAAGTAATTTATTTTTCATTTAAAACACCTACATTTTTTAATGTGCATGCAGCTTTCGAAAAATCATAGTAATCTATTTTCTTTCGATCAAAATATTTTAATAAGTTTTTTTGATCAATGTATTCACTTAAAATAAATACTTCTTTTTTATCGTTAAAACGCATTTTTTGTGTCATGATACCAAGAAGAACATCTTCTAAATCAAGAGATGAAATGTTTAAGTTTTCTAATCTTTTAATCGTATTTATACAATTACTTGCATGAATAGTTGTTAGTACAAGATGTCCAGTTAAAGCACATGTAAGTGCTAATTGAGCTGTCTTTTCATCACGTACTTCACCGACCATTATGACATCTGGGTCATGTCTTAATATTTGTTTTAACGATTCATGATAGCTGATACCTTTTCTGTCATCAATTTCAATTTGCAAACAATAATCTTTATTGATTTCAATAGGATCCTCAAGTGTAATAATATTTTTTTTATACATCTTATTAATTGCATCTAAAATAGCATATAATGTTGTAGATTTCCCAGAGCCAGTTGCACCACTTATTACAAATAATCCGCTATCCTTTTGGACAATCTGTTTTAAAAATTGATAAACATGAATATCTTTACTAATATTTTCTAATGATAATTTTTGATGATTATTTAGGATACGAATAACAATGGAATCCATATCTTTTCCAATAAGTGAGGAAATTCTTAAGTTATATTTTTTATTATTTAAAACATACACATAATGTCCTGTTTGAGGTTTACGGTAATAATTTAAATCAATTTTAGAAATGAAACGAATATAATTCATTAATTGAATAATATTTGTTTTTTCATAGATTTCATAAGTAAGTAGTTCCCCACAAATCCTAAATTTAATCACTCCTTTCTCTGTACATTGTAAATGAATATCACTTACATTTTTTTTAATAGCTTGATAAATAATCTGTTCAAATAGTTCCTCCATAAAAATCCTCCTATTATTATATAGACAATTTATTCTTAAATTTCTTTTTTTTAAGTTAATTTTTTTCAAAAAATATAAATAGTAAGAATATCGATTGTAAAAATAAAAAAACTATTCCATTCATAATAATTTTTTGTTACAATCAACAAGGATATTATTAAAAAGGAGATTATTATGATTAACGTTAGTGATTTAAAACCAGGTGTTACTTTTCAAATGGATGGAAATTTATTTGTAGTATTAGATTATTCTCATAATAAAACTGCCAGAGCAGCAGCAAATATTAAAGTTAAAATGAAAAACTTACGTACTGGATCTACTACTGAAATGACATTCGGTGGAAATGATAAAGTAAAAAGAGCACAAATCGATAAAAAAGAAATGCAATACTTGTATAATACAGGGGATGCATTTGTATTTATGGATGGAGAAACATATGAACAAATTGAAATTCCAGCTGAAAATTTGGAATGGGAAAAGAATTTCTTAAAAGAAAGTGATACAGCAACGATTAGAAGTTTTGAAGGTGAAGTATTAGGTGTACAATTACCTGATAAAGTTACTTTACAAATTACTGAAGCAGAACAAGCGGTTAAAGGAGATACAGCAACTGGAGCAACAAAAAATGCTGTTTTAGAAACTGGATTCCAAATCAAAGTCCCTTTATTTATTAATGAAGGAGAAATGGTCGTTATTTCAACTGCTGAAGGAAAATATTCAGGCAGAGCTTAGCACTAGGACAAAACCTAGTGTTTTTTCATATTCTAAAACGTGATTGCATACAGTAGGTAATGAGGGGATGTTCATGAATAAACAAGCTATAACATTTTTATCATTATTTACATTGATTCTTGTTTTATCAATTTATTATTTATTAGTACCACCAATTGATCAAGGTGACACGGTCTCAAAAAAATCATTAAGTAGAATAGAAATTTTGCAAAGTGAACTCAATAAAAATCATGAAAATAAAATTAATGACAATAATACGGTAATTGCCTCTTCAAAAGCATCTGAAAAAGAAATTTCAACAGCACTTACTTCTAATGAAAAAACAAAAGCAATTATAAAAAATGAAAAAGATATCTGTCAGTTATTAACTGATAAAGGGTATAAAGAATGTTTTTGTGAGATTGATGGTGGACACATGAAAGTAGTTGTAAAATTAAAAGATGCAACTTCGAAAGATGCTAATAAAATCATCAAGCTTATTCATAATAAATATAATAGATATATCATTGAAGTTAAATTTGTTGAAGACTAATGATACTTCTAACTTGAATAATCAATGATTTTTAGATAAAATAAAGTATAGAGATATAAAGGAGTAATTTTATGGAATACTATACAGTAGAAAAGAAAAATAATTTAGGTGAACAATATATTGAATTATCTGTTTTTCAAGCAATTACTAATCATGAAGTGAGTAAAATAAACGGGATTGATTTTGATGGTGGAAAAAATTCTGTAAATATTGAAATCAATGATCATAATCAAGTAATCATCGGTATTGACATTGTCATTGATTATGGGCTTAATGTTGGAAAAGTTGTTAGTGAAATTCAAAATGAAGTTGTAAATGCTATTGATAGATATATTGGCTTTAGAAATGTTAAAGTGAATGTTAATGTCAATAAAATTAAATTCTAGGGATTGTCTAGCAATTCCTTTTTTATTGTGTTTATTTATTTAATTTCGTAAGAAACTATGATAGAATATGAATATATTTTGGAAGGAAATGTGTATGGAAAAAGTAAGAAAAAAATTAATTAGAGAAAAAGCTGTTATTGCAGTTTACCAATATCTTTTAACAAATTCAACAGAAGAAGAAATTATGAATTATTTAAACGAATGTTATAAACCAAGAATGGATGAAAGAGAAATTGAACTTTGTAAAGAAATTGTTTTCAATACGATTGAACGTATTGATGAATATGTGCCTCTTATTGAAAAGAATTTGAAAAAATCATGGTCAATTGATCGTCTTTCTATAATGGAAAAAGCAATTCTTTATGTAGCTATTTATGAACGAAATGAAGTTTCTAAAGAAATTTCAATTAATCAAGCAGTTGAATTAGCAAAAAAATACTGTGATGAAGATGCTTATAAATTTATTAATGGAGTTTTAGGTGCCATTGGATAAAAAATATATAACAGTTTCTGCTTTAAATAACTATTTAAAGCGAAAAATAGATGTTGATATGCAATTACAGCATGTCTTCATCAAAGGTGAAATATCTAATTTTAAAAGAAATATGAGTTCTGGTCATTTGTATTTTACACTAAAAGATGGTAAATCACATATTAGTGCGATTATGTATAAAGGATTTGCTGAACAATTAAATTTTGATGTAAAAAATGGTGATTCAGTTTTAATAGAAGCAACTGTTTCTGTTTATGCAGTTACAGGATATAATCAATTAATAGTTAAAAATATTGAACCTGATGGAGTAGGTTCATTATTTTTAAAATTTGAGAATTTGAAAAAATCATTACTACAAGAAGGTTTGTTTGATGAAAAATATAAAAAAAATATTCCTTCTTACCCTAGCAAAATTGCTGTTTTATCAGCATATCCTAGTGCTGCATTAATGGATGTAATGCGTACTTTAAAAAAACGTTTTCCTGTGTGTAGAGTTATCATTTTTCCAATACCTGTACAGGGGAAAGACGCATATTTGAAAATTATTTCAACTTTGAAATTCGTAGATGAACTTCACTTTAATACCATTATTTTGGCACGAGGTGGTGGTTCGTTAGAGGATTTGTGGAATTTTAATGAAGAAGCATTAGCAAGAACAATTTTTGAATTAAAAACACCTATTATTTGTGGAATAGGGCATGAAATAGATTTTACAATATGTGATTATGTATGTGATTTAAGAGCGTTAACACCTACCTATGCAGCTATTGAAGCCACACCTAATATAGAAGATATGTATAAGCATTTATCAATGTTAGATGGTCTTTTAAAATCAAATATGAAGTATAAAATTGAAACATTGAATACAAGATTAAATCGCTTAACACACTTTTATTTATTTAAAAATCCTGAAAAACTATATGGTGATCACTTACAATATGTTTCTTATTTACAAGATAAAATTTCTAATTTCATGGAAAAACGTTTAAATAATAATATGGTTATTTATACAAAACTTAATTTACAATTACAATCTCAAAATAAAGTATTTGTAAGTCATTATCAACAAAAGATTCAAACATATGAAAATTTATTAAAAATAAATTTTCATAATAAACTTAAAGCCAATCAAAATAACTTAAGTATGTTGATTTCTAAATTAAATGCATTAAGTCCTTTACAAACGTTAGAAAGGGGCTATGCTTTAGTAAAAAAAGAAAATCAATATGTTTCAAGTATAGATAATTTAAATAATGAAGATAATGTTTCTATCTATTTAAAAGACGGTTACGTTAAAGCAACGATTCATAAGGAGTAATGTATATGGAAAAAATGACATTCGAACAGGCAATAAAACGATTAGAAGAAATTGTCGATTTATTAGAAAATAACGAAACATCTTTAGATGATAGTGTTGAACTTTTTCAAGAAGGCGTACAGCTTTCTCAATATTGTTCAAAAAAATTAGGAAATGTAGAAAATAAAGTTTCTAAAATACTTATTGATGGTCAATTAGAAGATTTTGATGTAGAGGTAGAAAATAATGAATAATGTTATAAATGAAATTAATCAAAGACTTGAAAATATTTTATCTCAATATCCTGATAGTAAGGTTAAGGAAGCTATGTATTATTCTTTAAAAGCAGGGGGAAAACGAATTAGACCATTAATTGTTTTACAAGTGATTAGAGCATATGGTCTTGATTATAGAAAGTATATTGATATTGCTTGTGCATTAGAAATGATACACACTTATTCATTGGTCCATGATGATTTACCTGGAATGGACAATGATGATTTAAGACGTGGAAAACCAACATGTCATAAACAATTTGGTGAAGCAACAGCCATTTTAGCAGGAGATGGTCTTCTTAATGAAGCAGTAAACATCATTTTACAAACCAATCTAGATGATTCATTAAAACTTTCACTTGTTTCTTGTTTATATACATCAAGTGGTATAAACGGGATGATTTTAGGACAAGAATATGATATTGAAAATGAAGGTAAAAAGCTTTCAAAAGAAACATTAGATAAAATTCACCATTATAAAACAGGAAAATTATTATCTTGTGCCTTTCAAATGGGGGCTTTAATTGCCTCACCAAACGATTTAGAAATTTTAAAACAAATAGGTTATAAAATTGGCTTAGCATTTCAAATTCAAGACGATATTTTAGATGTGACATCTGATGCCAAAACATTGGGTAAAAATACAGGAAGTGACGAAGCAAATCATAAAGAAACTTATGTTACACTTTTAGGAATTGAAAATTCTCAAAAAGAAGTTGATTTACTATTTAATGAAGCTCAGCAACTTGTGTATTCTTTAACACTAAATCATGGATTGATTTTGGAAATTATTGAAAAATTATGGAAAAGAGTGAGATAAATGGATTTAACAAAAATTAAAGGTCCTTCTTTTTTAAAAGAATTAACAGAAAAGGAATTGAATGACTTAGCAAAGGATATTCGCCAATTTATTATTGAATCTGTTTCTCAAACAGGTGGACATTTATCAAGTAATTTAGGAATTGTTGAATTAACTATTGCTTTGCATTATGTGTTTAACTCACCTGAAGATAAAATATTTTTTGATGTAGGACATCAATGTTATGTTCATAAAATTTTAACAGGACGTGCAAAAGATTTTACACATTTAAGAAAATTCAATGGTTTATCAGGCTTTCAAAAACGTTGTGAAAGTAAACATGATGTTTGGGAGGCTGGTCATTCTTCTACAGCTCTTTCGGCAGCTGTAGCAATGGCAATCGCAAGAGACTTAAATAAAGAAAGTTTTAGCATTGTTCCTGTAGTAGGCGATGGAGCTATTGTAGGCGGCGAATCTTTAGAAGCTTTAAATCATCTTGGTTCAATTAATAATAAAGTAATTTTAATTTTAAATGATAATCAAATGTCAATCTCTAAAAGCATTGGTGGTATGAACAACTTTCTAAATAATGTGCGTATGTCTAATACATATAATAAAATGAAAGATGACTATCGTTCGATTTTACAACATGGGAAATTAGGAGAAAGTGTTTATAAAGCTACAAAATATATTAAAGACTTTGTAAAAAGAGGTTTTATAAATGATACTATTTTTGAAGACTTTGGTATTGATTATTTAGGTCCGGTGGATGGACATAATATTGTTGAATTGATAAGAGTATTGCAACTTGCACAAAAGAATAAAAAGAGTGTCGTTGTACATGTTGTTACTGAAAAAGGAAAAGGTTATTCATTTGCTGAAAATGATCAAGAAGGTAAATGGCATGGAACTCCACCATTTAATGTAAAAAATGGCCGTGTGCTTTCTTCTGGAAATCCTTCAAAAAAATCATGGTCGGAAATTATATCTGATCAGGTTTTACAATGGATGAAAATTGATAAGGATATTGTTTCAATTACTCCTGCAATGATTAAAGGATCTGCAATGAATACTTTATTTAAAGTATTCCCAGAAAGATGTTTTGATGTAGGAATTGCTGAAGAGCATGCTCTTACTTTTACAGCAGGTTTATCTATTTCTCAAAAAAAACCTTTTATTTCTGTCTACTCTTCTTTTTTACAAAGAGCTTATGATCAAATTAATCATGATATTGCTAGAATGGATTTACCATGTCTTTGCAGTATTGATCGTGCAGGTATTGTAGGAGAAGATGGCCCAACGCATCATGGGGTATTTGATGTAAGTATTTTATCACCTATTCCTAACATCGTTCTTTTTGCTCCTAAAGATGCTAGAGAACTTCGTCAATTTGTAAATACAGCATTTCATAATTTTAATAAACCTTATTTTATTAGAATACCTAGAGGAAGTATCGATGATATAAAAGTTGATTATAATAATCAATTAGAATTAGGTACCTGGACTATTGAATCTTGCAAAGATGACTATAAAATGACTTTAATTTGTTATGGTGATAATGTTGAAAAGATAAAAACAATAATCAAAATTAAACATTTAAATATTAGAATTATAAATGCGAGATTTATTAAGCCTATAGATGAAGATATGGTACATAAAATATTTACTGAAAATGATAAACCGATTCTTGTATATGAAACTATTTTAAAAACAGGATCATTAGGTTCGATATTATTGACTTATTGTAATGAAAAACATATTTTAAGAACTTTTGAACATATTGCACTTGCAGATCATTATTCAAAGCAAGGATCTGTACAAGAAATATATGATGATGAAAAAATTGATTTAGATACTGTTATAAATAAATGTGAGGAATTAACGAATGGAAAAAAAGAGAATTGATGTATTACTAGTAGAACAAGGATTCTTTGATTCGCGTGAAAAAGCAAAACGTGCTGTTATGGCTGGAATAGTTCATAATGATCATGAAATTATTGATAAACCTGGTACAAAAGTTCCTGTAGATATGGAGCTTTTTGTAAAGGGAACGGTTATGCCCTATGTTTCTAGAGGCGGTTTAAAATTAGAAAAAGCACTAAAAATATTTGATATTTCAATGCAAAATCGTGTTATGGTTGATATTGGTTCTTCAACAGGAGGATTTACAGATTGTGCTCTTCAAAATGGTGCACAATGTGTTTATGCTGTAGATGTAGGTACGAATCAACTTGTTTGGAAATTAAGAAATGATCCACGAGTTATTGTTAAAGAAAAAACGAATTTTAGATATGCTACCCGTGATTTGTTTGAAAATGGGATACCTAATATTGCAACGATTGATGTTTCTTTTATTTCTTTGAAACATATTTTTATCCCTCTTAAAGATATATTAAATGAAAATGATGATATTGTAGCGTTGATCAAGCCTCAATTTGAAGCAGGAAAAGATGAAGTTGGGAAAAAGGGAATTGTAAAAGATCCTAAAACACATTTAAAGGTTATTGAAAATGTCATTGCGTATGCAAATGAATGTCATTTGAGCTTACAAGCATTGTCTTTTTCTCCAATTACCGGTGGAGAAGGTAATATTGAGTTTTTAGCTCATTTTAAAGTTGGTGGAGTAAATAATCCTATTGATATTGAAAATGTTGTAAATGAAGCACATATTTGTTTTAAAGGGTAAAGGATGGGTGATACTATGATAGAAAGTTTATATATAGAAAATTTTGCAATCATTGATCAAGTTCAAATAGACTTTCAATCAGGAATGACAGTTTTAACTGGAGAAACAGGTGCAGGGAAATCAATTATCATTGATGCTATTGGTCAATTGATAGGTCAACGTAGTCAACCATCATTTGTAAAAAATGGAGCTGATTATGCATTTATTGAAGGTGTTTTTTCTTCTAATAAAGAAATAGATAAAATTTTATTGGATAATAATTTTCCCATTGATGAGCATCTTGTTATTTCAAAAAAAATTAATCGCGATGGTAAATCAGCAATCAAAATTAATTATCGTAATTCTAGTCAATTATTATTGAAAAAAATAATGTCACAAATTGTAGACATACATTCTCAATTTGAAACACATCAATTATTTAATGAATCCTATCATTTAAAGCTATTAGATAATTTTATTGGAAATGAATTAACTGATTTAAAAAAAGAATACCTTACTCTTTATCAAACGTATAAGAATCTAAATCAAAAATATCTTTCTTTAACAAAAGAAGAATTAACTGATGAACAATTAGATTTTTATTTAGCTCAATTAGAAGAAATAGAAGAATTAGATTTAGAAAATTTTGATGAAGAAGAGTTTTTAAAAGAGAGAAATAATCTATTAAATTATGAAAAAAATTCTCAACATATTAAAAACTATAAAGCATTAATGGATTCTTCAAAAGGAATAATGGATCTCTTCAAACAAAGTTTAAACGAACTTTCATATCTCGAAATTGATGATATTAAGCACAATTATGATCAACTATATGATCTTTATTATACAGTAGATGGTATAAATCAAGATATTTATGATCAATTTTCTCAATCATACTTTAGTGAAGAACATTATAATGAAGTGCAAGAAACCTTTTTCAAATTAAACAAGCTTAAACGTAAATATGGCCAAACAATTGATGCTATTATTGATTTTAAAAATAGTTTAATAGAAAAAATAGAATTATTCAAAAATAGAGATCAAATGATTGAAAATATCAATTTAAAACTTAAAGAAACAGAAAATCAATTGATTTACTATGCTAAAAAAATTTCTATTTTAAGAAAAAATAAAGCATTAGAATTAGAAAAAGAAGTAAAATATATTTTAAATCAAATGTATCTTCAACAAGTTCAATTTAAATTTGATTTTCAAATTAATGATTTTAATGATAACGGAATAGATAATGTTAAAATTATTGTTTCAACAAATAGTGGTCAACCACTTCAACCACTTCAAAAAATTGCTTCAGGTGGAGAATTATCACGCATTATGCTAGCAATTAAAGCTGTTTCACAAAATTCAAAAGATGGTGGTACAATCATTTTTGATGAAGCAGATACAGGAGTCAGTGGTAAAGTGGCTGAAAGCATTGGGTACGTTATGAAAAAAATCTCAAAAAAACAACAAGTTATTTGTATTACACATTTAGCTCAAGTCGCATGTTTTGCTAATAACCATTTGTTTATTGAAAAAGAGCAAATGGATAACACAAGTAAAGTACATGTAAGATTACTTAATGAAAAAGAAAGTGTTTATGAATTAGCTAAAATGATTTCTGGTAAAGAAATTACACAACAATCTATAGACCATGCAAAAAAATTGAAAGAAATATGTGTATAAAATTAAAGCATAGATACCAAAATATGTTGTAGCAAAAAAAAGCTACAGGAGGTATCTATGCTTTTTAAAAAGCTTAAAATATCCTTCTATACCTGTTGTCTATCTATTATATTAATGATAGTACCTATTAATGCAATTGATGTTTTAATTGGAGGAGAATCTGTTGGAATAATATTAAATTATGATGGTGTTTGCATTACTGGTTTCTATAAAATAAAAGTTGACAATGAAATTATTGATCCATCTAATTATTTTGAAATCAATGATATTATTACCAGTGTTGAAAAGAAAAATGTTAAAACAATTGATGATTTAACAAATATAATAAAAAATTGCAATACAAGTAATTTAGAATTCACAATAAAAAGGGCATCTAATATTTATCATAAAACTATGAAAATTTATAAAAATAATGCTGAATTTAGTACAGGGTTATATGTAAAAGATTGTGCTAAAGGAATAGGAACTGTTACCTATTATCAATTAAATACAGGCAAATTTGCTTGTTTGGGGCACAATATGGTTGATGATGATCTTGATATAAATGATGGTTCACTGTATTCTGCTTCCATAAAAGGTATAAAGAAAACCGAGTCATACAATATAGGTCAAAAAATTGGTAATATTGATAATCAATCTATAGGTGAGATAGAAAAAAATAATAATTTTGGCGTTTATGGGAAAATTAATAATCTTCCAAATAAAAATGTTTATAAAACTGCTACCATAGATGAAGTTAAATTAGGAGATGCCTATTTTCTTACGGTTTTAAATGAAAATAATGTAGAAAAATGTAAGATAAAAATTACTGATCTATTAAAACAAGATAAACCTATGGAAAAAGGAATAAAATTTATTGTTACAGATCAAAAAATCATAGAACAATGTCATGGTATTATTCAAGGTATGAGTGGTTCTCCGATCATTCAAAATAACAAATTAATAGGTTGTGTTACACATGCAAGTAAATCAGAGATATTGGAAGGGTATGGCATGTATATACAATGGATGATAGATAACGAATAAAAGCCATGTTTTTAACATGGCTTTTATAAAAAAATAATACTAATTTTATCTTATTTTTAACAAAGCATGTAATAATTTGTATTTCTTATTTTTCTAAAATTCGACAAATAATAAAAAATACTTAAGAAAAATGTAGATATATTTTTAAAAATACTAAATATTAGTTATTAAATTTATAAATTTATGTTAATTTTTATCTAAAATCTAAACATAAATTAGAATACTTTATATAATATGGTTGTTGGTAGTGGATGGGAGGTAATTATGGAAAAAAAGAAAATCTTTATTATTGTGGAAAATCATGAACTGTTAGAAGGTATAGCACAACAATTTGAAAAATTTTCCAATTATCAAATTGTAGGTACTGCTAATAGTGCAGGTGATGCAATTACTTTTTTTAAAACAAACAATTGTGATTTATTAGTTATTGATCTGATGCTCACTGATATTGATGGTGTCGGAGTATTAGAGAAAGTGAGGGAAGTCAATAAAAATGCTTATCAAAAAGTTGTATGTATTACAAGTTTTACTAGTCCATTGATAAGTAATGCACTAGAAAAATTAAATGTAAGCTATTGTTTTAAAATTCCTTTTGATTTTAATTATTTTATGGATGTTATTAAACGCGTTTTTTCAGATGAGACAAAAATCAATGAGACTCATGTTAATGAAACTGAAAAAATTCAAAAAGTTAAAATCGAAAATGAAATCACAGAAATTTTACATGAAGTGGGTATTCCTGCTCATATAAAAGGATATATGTATTTAAGAACAGCAATTATGAAAACATATGATAATATTGATATTTTAGGTCAAGTAACGAAAGTACTATATCCAGAAATTGCAAGAAATTATAATACCACTTCTTCAAGAGTAGAAAGAGCTATCCGACATGCAATCGAAGTTGCATGGAATAGAGGAAATACTGAGGCCATTGATGATATCTTTGGATACACAGTATCTGCTTCCAAATCTAAACCAACAAATTCTGAATTTATTGCAATGATTGCCGATAAATTGAGATTAGCACATAAAACAGCATTAGCAAATAAAGGGCACTATTTATAATTAAAATATGTTACAATGTTGCTAAGGGAGTGAGTTGCTATATGCAAATTATATTTCATATAGATTTAAATGCATTTTATGCAAGTGCTGAAATGGCAAATGATTCTTCTTTGGAAGGAAAACCTTTAGTAATATCTGGAAATAATAGGCGTGCGATTGTTTCTACTGCTTCATATGAAGCAAGAAAATATGGAATCCATTCTGCAATGCCATTATTTCAAGCTAAACAATTATGTAAAAATTTAATCATAAAACCCGTAAATTTTGATTTATATAGACGTTTATCAAGTCAATTTTTTGAATTGATTTCAACATATAGTCCTTTGTTAGAAATAGCAAGTATTGATGAATGTTATGTTGATTTTTCTAATTACATTATCGAACATAATATTCATCCTTACAAACTTGCAAAAATCATTCAAAATGATGTTTTAAATACATTAAAACTAAAATGTTCTATTGGAATTGCTCCTAATAAATTTATGGCTAAAATGGCTAGTGATATGAAAAAACCAATGGGTATTACCATTTTAAATAAATCTAATTATAAACAATTACTTTGGCCCCTTGATGTTTCTGAAATGTTTGGAATCGGTAAAAAAACTGCACCTAAACTCAAAGAAATGGGCATTTTAACTATTGGAGATGTAGCTAATTATGATAACTATAATAAATTACGTCAGATTATTGGGAAAAATGCACTTCTATTATATAGAAAAGCCAATGGAATAGATATTTCTAAAGTAAATACTGAAAAAAACGAATTAAAATCTGTAGGTAATTCAACAACCTTACAATACGATACAAATGATATAGAGACTATTTATGAAACTTTACGTATATTATGTTCTAGAGTTTCATTTAGAGCAAAAAAAAGAAATTTGATTGGCAATTCGATCAGTATTACGATTAAGTATTCTCGATTTGAGTCAGTTACTCGACAAACTCCTTTAATTGATTATATCAATGAATATGAGATAATACTTTCTACTGCAAAATACTTATTTGATAAAAATTATAGTGGAAAACCTCTTAGACTTATTGGAGTTTCGTTAAATAATGTTATCAATCGAAGCAGTTATAAAAAACAAGTAAGTCTATTTGACAAAAATATTGAGAAAAATAAAATAAAAACAACAGAGGATGTAATCAATAAAATTAATAGTGAGAATAAATATCATTTGACAACGGCTTCTGCTTTATTAAATAAATCAAAAAACAAGTACAGAAAAGAATAATCATAAAAAAAAGAATACATCATATCCTATGCTATAGGAGGAGATATGATGTCTTTTTTTATTCAAAAGAAAAATATGTATTTACATCAATATTTATTCTTAAATTTTCTTTGTTCAACAATTATTTCAATTATATTTTTTTCATTAAATAAATATTCTCTTTATAAAATTTCGGTTGATCTCATATTCTTTAAAACACATCAACTAAATTCATATCTATTATGTACGTTTATGTACATAATAATCATCATGGTTTCAGCAACAAGTTTTATTGGTGCTCCAGTTATATCAATTGGAATCATTTATAGAATTTTATGTATTATTTTTTTTATTTTTAAATATTATCAATCGCTTCTTTCGTTTCATAATATTTTTATTATTGTATTACCTCAAATGATTATTGAAATTTTAATTACGTATGTGATGTCTTTTATGTCAACTTATCTTTCTATACAAAGTTTCAAATTAACTTTCATACAAAAAGATAACTTCAGTTTAAAATATTTATTTAATTATATTTTAAATTACTTAATTATTATATGTTTTTTAATATTCATATCTGCACTGTTAAAAATTTACCTTATATAAAATTGTTCTTCAATAATCATTCGTGATATAATAAATATGGTGGTAATATGAACATATATGATGCACTTAACGAATATAAACAATATTTATTAATAGAAAAAAAGGTATCAGATAATACATTAAAAAATTATATGCGAGATCTTGAACATTTTATAAACTATATTCAAAAACAAAATCAAGTTGTTTTAATCGATCAAATTGATAAAGATATGATTAGAAAATATTTACAACAATTTACATCTCTAGCAGCATCTTCTTTATCACGAAAAATGGTTTCACTACGCTCATTTTATAAATTTTTGATGAAAGAAGAAATTGTTAAAAAAAATCTTATGGAGACTTTTGATTTACCAAAAAACACTAAAAGACTTCCACAGGTTTTAAATATGGAAGAAATAAAAACATTACTTGATAGTATTGAAATGGATAATTTTAAAAATGCTAGAACGAGAGCTATGCTAGAACTATTATATGCAACAGGTATGAGAGTTTCTGAATTGTGTAATTTAAAATTATCACAACTTAATTTAAAAATGAAATATTTAAACGTAATTGGAAAAGGGGATAAAGAAAGGCTTTTGCCTTTAAATGACTATGTATGTGAAATTTTATCATATTATATTTATGATTTTAGATACCCTAAATTAGATTTTAAAGATAATGATTACTTGTTTTTTAATAATCATTTAAATAAAATATCTAGTGAGTATTTTTATAAAATCCTAAAAGAAGCATGTATAAATGCAAATATCAAAAAGAAAGTGTCGCCTCATACTATTCGACATACATTTGCAACTCACTTGTATGAAAATGGTGCTGATTTACGTTCTATTCAAGAATTACTTGGGCATAGTGATATTTCAACAACCACTATTTATACTCATGTTTCAAATAATAAAATTATTGATGATTATAATAAATATCATTTAAGAGCAAAAATAAAAAAAGGAGATAGTATTCATGAAATTTAATAGAATTTTTCTCATTGTTTGTGATTCAATGGGAATTGGAAATGCAAAAGATGCAAAAAAATATAATGATTTTGGAGCAAATACCGTTGGTCATATTTGTTCAATATGTGATGGTTTAAATATACCAACATTGCAAAATTTAGGATTTGGTAATTTAGGTGATTTTAAAGGTGTTGCCAAAACACAAAACCCACAAGCTTATATTTTAAAATTAAATGAAGCATCGAATGGTAAGGATACAATGACTGGACATTGGGAAATGATGGGGCTTAAAACAGAAAAACCTTTTATTACATTTACAGATACCGGTTTTCCTAAAGAATTTATTGACCTATTTGAGAAAAAAACTGGTAGAAAATGTGTAGGAAATATTGCATGTAGTGGTACTAAAATTCTAGATATGTATGGAGAACATCAAATCAAAACGGGGGATTGGATAGTCTATACTTCTGCCGATTCTGTTTTTCAAATTGCTGCAAATGAAGATATTATCCCATTAGAAGAATTATATCATGCATGTCAAATTGCTAGAGAAATAGCTATGGATGATAAATGGAAGGTTGGTAGAGTTATCGCTAGACCATATATAGGAACAAAAGAAGGACATTTTACTCGTACATCTAATAGACATGATTATGCATTAGCCCCATTTTCTAAAACTGCGCTTGATTCTTTAAAAGATGCGGGATTAGATGTTATAGGTGTAGGTAAAATACCAGATATATTTGTTGATCAAGGGATTACAAGAAAAATTAAAACAGTAAGTAATGAAGATGGTATGAATAAAACTATTGAATTAGCAAGTGACAATTTTAATGGTTTAGCATTTATTAACTTAGTTGATTTCGATGCGGTCTATGGGCATAGAAGAAATGCTGCTGGTTATGGAAAAGCAATTGAAGAATTCGATGTACAATTAGGAAAATTAATAAACGAATTAAAAAATGATGATTTATTAATGGTTACTGCTGATCATGGAAATGATCCAACATATAGAGGAACAGATCATACACGTGAACAAGTACCACTTATAATTTATTCAAAACAATTTAATGAAATGAAAGTATTAAATGATGGTGATTCTTTTGGAATTATCGGTTCTACAATTTGCGATAACTTCAATGTTAAATATAATGGTATAGGTTCATCTATATTAGAATTATTTAAATTCATTGCCACATATATACTATACATAAGGTCATCAAAATCTTCTATTTCAACCACGGCAGACTGTTCATTATCATTGCACGCATTCTCCATAAACTTTTGTGCCCGTTCACTAAGCTTACTGTCTTTGGTCTTACACCAATAAACACCTTTCTTTATGGCACCTTCCTTGATCAAGTCCTCCAACACCGACATAACAGAATTGTCATTGCCAGCGTATCCTATAACAATTAATCCGTTTTCTTCTATTGACGATTTCCATATGTCTGCAATTTCATCTTCCAGATTTTGTAATTCAGATGTTGTGTTTTTCAATTTATCAAACAAATAGTCCCCATGCAGCTTTATGATATTAGGAAACCCCTCATTCAATGCAAAACCAACACTATTACTCACTGCCGACGATATTG
>OLND01000033.1_pt1 | contig 146873 bp, 153 predicted proteins | sample 1672031 | NCBI WGS metagenome assembly OLND01 (sample SAMEA3136638, study PRJEB25190) | human gut metagenome | biome: human gut; feature: human-associated habitat; material: faeces | place: Austria | collected 2013 | reverse complement strand
TATATTTTATTTTTTAAAAATATATTCTAATTTGCTATTGACATTTAAGTGCGTTTGCGGAAACAAGATATTGACTTTGACTCGCAAAGAGTTTAGTATTATTCCGTGGACTTATTGAAAAAAATCATAGGCCATGAAATAGGTATGAAAAGGGGCGGTTAAATTGAGAAAAGAGAAGAAGAACAGAGAAAAAAAGAAAAGAGAAAAAAAGAACAGAGAAAAGAAAAGACCGGCAATATGCCTGTCTTTGAGCTGCGACACAATAGAACAGCTCAAGACCGAAATCGAAGAGTACAGAGAATACTGTCAGATCGTCGAATGGTGCGTTGATAAAACCGCCGGAAGCAAGGACTATACGGAAGAAGAGTTCAAGACAATACTCAAAGAGATAAAGAAGCTTTGCAGAGAGAAGAAGCTCATAGTGGATTACAAAGGAGACGAGGAAGTCGGCAACAGGATTCAGAGATGGGCCATGGGCATCGCAGACATAATAGATTTGGACGCAGACAACGGCCGTATCAGAGAGATGATAAGAGAGGCCAAGAGGAAGAAGACCAAGACTCTGATTTCCCACCATGTGTTTGACAAAATGCCGACAAGAGATGAAATCGCAACCCGGTTTGTCAAGATGGAAAGAACAGGGGGTGACATCCTCAAAATCGCCTGCTTTGCGGAGAAAGAATCGGAGAGCTACGAGATTTTAGAGGCGGCCTGCGCTTACACCCAGCTCAGAAACCATACGCCGATAGTAGCCATAGCCATGGGAGAAGAAGGACAGGCCAGCAGAATATGCGCGGGAGACTTCGGATCAGTCATTACTTATTCCTGCGGAAGGGTTCCTACTGCGCCGGGCCAGTTTAATGCGAAAGATTTGAGCAGATATTTGGACATATATTACGAAAGAAGATAAGATGGATTCAATTATAAAGATTGAAAACTTAATATTTGAATATAAAAAGGACGACGAGACTGCGGCCAACAGGGCGATTAACGGCGTCAGCTTGGAGATAGAAAGAGGAAGCTTTACGGCCGTATTGGGCAAAAACGGCTCCGGCAAGTCCACGCTGGCAAAAAACCTCAACGGACTTCTACTGCCGACGAAGGGTGTGATATACGTTAACGGCTTCAACACCGCAGACGATGAACACATCTGGGATGTGCGCCAGTCGGCGGGCATGGTGTTTCAGAACCCGGACAACCAGCTGGTTTCTGCCATAGTAGAGGACGACGTGGCCTTCGGTCCGGAAAATCTGGGCGTGGAGCCGCAGGAGATACGCCGCAGGGTGGACAAGGCCCTTGCAGATGTAAACATGGGAGCTTTCAGGGGAAAGGCTCCTCACCTGCTTTCGGGAGGCCAGAAGCAGCGCATAGCCATAGCGGGCGTAGTCGCCATGAAGCCAAGTTGCATAATCTTCGACGAGCCGACGGCCATGCTGGACCCCAAAGGACGGGGCGAGATAATGGCCATAATAAAAGAGCTTAACGGAGAAGGCATAACCGTCATACTCATAACTCACTTCATGGAGGAGGCGGTAAACGCAGACAGGGTGATAATAATGCACGAGGGAGAGGTCTTCCTGGACGGAACGCCGTCAGAGGTGTTTGCCCGGGGGGAAAAAGTAAAATCCGTAAATCTCGACGTGCCGCTGGCAGTGGAACTGGCTGCCCGCCTCAGGCAGAGAGGAATAGAGGTTCCTGCCGATATTATAGGAACGGAAGAAATGGTTGAATACTTATGTCAATACAAGTCAAGAACTTAAAACACATATATGAAAAAGGCATGCCCGGCGAATCGGTGGCTCTTGAAGATATAACCTTTTCCGTGGAAGACGGAGAATTTCTGGGAATAATAGGCCATACCGGCTCGGGCAAATCCACTCTTTTGCAGCACCTCAACGGACTCTTGAAGCCGGATGAGGGAACCATCGAGATAGGAGATACGGATATAACCGCCTCCGGCATTTCGATGGTGGAGATACGCAAGAGGATAGGACTGGTCTTCCAATATCCCGAATACCAGCTTTTTGAAGAGACCGTGGCCAAGGACGTGGCTTTCGGCCCGCGGAACTTGGGATTGGGAGAGGAAGAGATAGAAGAGCGAGTCAGAGAAGCCATAGAGCTGGTGGGTCTCGACTATGAAAAATTTAAAGACAGGTCTCCCTTCGAGCTTTCGGGAGGGCAAAAGCGCAGAGTAGCCATAGCGGGAGTAATAGCCATGAGGCCGGAGGTGCTGATATTGGACGAGCCGACGGCAGGACTGGACCCCAAGGCGCACAAAGACGTGCTTGCCATGATAGAGGAGGTTCACAGGAGGACCGGAAACATAACCATACTGGTTTCTCACAACATGGCGGACATTGCCGGACTTTCGGACAAGGTGCTGGTGATTGACAGCGGCCGCATGGTGACCATAGGCACTCCGAAGGAGGTCTTCTCCCATCGCCGGGAGCTGAGCGGGGTCGGACTTGATTTGCCTCCGATTACACAGCTTACGGAGTCTCTGCGAGACAGAGGCATGGAAATCGGCGAGACCATATTGTCAATCGACGAGGCCGCCGACCGCATTGCGGAATATTTAAACGATAAAGGAAAGAACGGATGTTAAGAGATATAACGCTGGGACAGTATTTCCCGGGAAAGTCTTGGATACACAAGCTGGACCCGAGAATAAAGATAATAGCCACGCTGCTGTTTATAATAGAGCTGTTCATAGTCGACAATTTCATAGGGTTCCTGATAGCCGGAATAGTTCTGGGAATTCTGATAGCCGTGTCTAAAGTCCCCGTAAGCTACATAATGAGGGGACTCAAGCCCATACTGCTGATTCTGATATTCACCTTTGCGCTGAACATGTTCATGGTGGACGGAAGAATACTGTGGCAATGGAAGTTTCTCAAGATTACGGCCGAGGGTCTTGAGGTGGCCGTGTTTATGGCCATAAGACTGGTTCTTCTGCTGATGGGCTCTTCGATGCTGACCCTCTGCACGAGACCGCTGGCCTTGACCGACGGTATCGAGAGGCTGCTGTCGCCCTTTAAGAAGATAGGGCTTCCGGCTCACGACATCGCCATGATGATGACCATTGCTTTGAGGTTCATTCCTACACTGCTGGAAGAAGCGGACAAGATAATGAAGGCTCAGCAGGCCAGAGGCGCCGACTTTGAGTCAGGCGGTCTGATGAAGAGAGCCAAGAGCCTGATACCTATATTGGTGCCGCTGTTTGTGGGCGCTTTCAGGATAGCTCAGGATTTGGCCATGGCCATGGAGGCCAGATGCTACAGAGGCGGAGAGAACCGCACCCGCATGAACGAAATGAAATTCCGGAAGAGAGACTATGCTGCCATCGTCATGATGGTTCTCTTTCTTGCCGTGATAATCATAGAATCAAGGTTGCTTTAGTATGAGACAGAGAAACATAAAAAATCTGGACGAGAAGCTGAGACAGAACTCGCGGTTTCTCGTAGAAGACCCGGCACAGCACAAAGGCAGCTGGGCACGAGTATTCGGAAACGACAATCCCATATACTTGGAGATAGGCTGCGGCAAGGGACAGTTTATAATGAAAAGAGCCGCTTCCTGCCCGTCGGCCAATTACATAGCCATAGAGGGGCAGAGCAACGTTGCCCTGAGGGCTCTCGAAAAGGCTCAGGCCGAGGGTATGGAAAACCTACGGATATTTATAGCCTATGTCCACGACCTGGAGGATTACTTTGAGGCAGGTGAGCTGGCCGGAATATACCTGAACTTCAGCGACCCATGGCCCAAAGCCAGACATTTTAAAAGAAGATTGACATACAGGCAGAGACTGCTGAATTATAAAAAAGTCCTCGGCCGCGACGGGTTCGTGGAGTTCAAGACGGACAATGACGGGCTCTTCGAGTTTTCCCTCGAAGAAATCCAAGAAGCCGGACTCGAAATAACAGAGGTCACCGGAGACCTGCACTCAGAGGAGTATGAATCCAAGGATTTTACCACCGAATACGAGGACAGGTTCAGCAAGGCAGGCAAGAATATAAACTATGTAAAGTTCAAATAAAGGGGCGGCCGCACGACTGATTGAAAATCGGTCGGAGCGGCGGCGAAAGTTATGGGCTATGCTCTCTAATTGTGCAATTTAGCATGTGTAGAGAGCATTTTTTCTTGGGCAACTCTCTCAAATATCCGGATTTCAGATTTTTGAGAGAATAGCCTCGTATTCAGTCTCTCATTTTTGAAAAATCACGGGTGTAGAGAGAAATATTGTATATTGAAATCAAGTGAAACAATGAGTTTTCTCTCTACGGCCTAAAATATGAAAAATCGTGAGCAAAATTATTGAACAAACTCTCTCTAACGGCCTCAATATAAAAATTTGAGAGAATAGCCGCCGCCGGCCATGGGTTGGCCGGGCCCTCGCCGCAACACCGGGCCGGCCGGAACTTCGGATAGCCGGCAGCACGCCGGCCGCCGGCCGCCCCCACCACACCCCTTTATCATTGCAGGGATTCATAATATTCAAGGTCGGTTATCTGTCCGTCGATTTCCGCGGGAGCAGGAGCGGTGATTTGATTGGCTTCCGGATATTCTGCCACCTTGCCGTGAGTCACCGCGACGGGAGCCTGATACTTTCTGTTGTACTCCCAATACTGGTTCACGGTCATTCCCATTCCGTCGGCGTAAGACCATTTTCTGCGGCGAAGGCTTTTTCCCGGAATTCCTGTTTTATGGAGTCCCATGCTTTTTCTTTTGGATTGGCATAGTTCAGCTGACAGGCATAAAACATATGTAAAGTTAAAACAATAAATCCCGCATGTATCTGCGGGATTATCTTTAACCGGATTTTTAAAATTTTATATAATCTGCCGGATTTACGTAAGCTCCGCCTTTGAGCATTTCAAAGTGCAGATGAGCCGGCTCGAGAGACTCGAATAATCCGGTGGAGCCGACGCCGCCTATTATTTGACCGCCTGTAACGGTATCGCCGATTTCTACCATATCGCTGTTAGAGAGATTTGAATAGATAGTTACCACATCGCCCTTATGGGTGATTTCCACGGAAGTGCCGTATCGGTCGTCTTCGTATACTGCGGTGACGGTGCCGTCCGCCGCAGCTACTACCTGCGAGTCTTCCGGCGCTTCGATGTCCACGCCGCAGTGGGTCATGTATTGATCGAGAGTCACCGAGTAGATAAGCTTATCCATGGAGTAAGGATTAGTAACGGCTATGCCCTCGGACTTGACGGGAACTATGAACTCGGGGGAAGCTTCTCCCGAATCCCGGCTGTCCACAGTCGGAATATCCGACGAAGCCTCCGCTGAAGAATCCGGCGCTGCCGGCTGATCTTGCTTTTCTTCAGTCTTGGTGTTTTCGGATACGGGGACGTCCGGGTCGCTGCCGTTTACTTTATCTATATTTGATTTTATAGTAAAAATCGAAGTGAGAGCGATAACGCAAAATGCTAACATCAGAACGATGGCGACTTTGTCTTTATCCTTTTTCTTTTGTGCTTGACGCATGATTTCACCTCCAGTTATAAATATTGTTTGCCGAAATTGCGATTTTCATACGGAGTTAATTTTGATAATAACTTTTCCATATTTCTGTATGTCCGCTGGAATATCTTGAATGAATATGTTATAATTAAATTTCAAAAAATACTCAGGAGGCGTTAAACCAATGACAGAAATGATTTTTGCTTCACAAAACGGCAGAAAGATCCCTAAAGAAGATAAGATATTCGGCATAAGCAACAGAGCCAAAGCCAAAGCGGCTAAAGAAGGAAAAGACAAGGTGGTCAACGCTACCATAGGGTCGCTGCTGGACGACGATGGAAAGCTTATAGTTCTGTCATCCGTTGACGAAGTTTTCAGAAGCCTGACCCCGGAAGATTACGCAGAATATGCTCCCATAGGAGGAACTCCCGGTTTTAAAGAAGCCGTAAAGAAAGACGTGTTCAGAAAATTTACGCCGACTTGCTTTACGGAGGTCATCGCTACTCCGGGAGGAACGGGAGCCATAAGAAACACCATTTCCAACTACTCTTGCCGCGGCGACTCGGTGCTTACCTCGGACTGGTTCTGGGCGCCGTATAACACCATAGCTCAGGAGATGGAAAGAACGCTGGACACGTTTCAGCTTTTCGACGAAGAGGGCCTTTTTAATACCGGCAGCCTCGAGGAAAAGATAAGAGAGCTTCTGACTAAGCAGGACAGACTGGTCATAATAATAAATACGCCTTCACACAACCCTACGGGCTACGCGCTTACCGACGAAGAATGGAAAAAGGTCATCGCCATACTTAACGAGGCGGGTAAAAATAAAAAAATCACGCTGCTGGTAGACGCCGCTTATGTGGACTTTGCAGGAGACGAGGACGAGAGCAGGAGCTTCCTTCCCGTGCTGCAGGAGGCGTCCGAGGACGTTCTCGTAATCATAGGACACAGCCTTTCAAAGGCCTACACCTTGTACGGACTCAGGTGCGGAGCCATGATATGTATGACCGGCTCCAAAGAGACGGCCGACGAATTCAAGAGAGTGTGCGAGTTTTCTTCGAGGGCCTCGTGGTCCAACTGCCCGAGAGCGCCGCAGGTGATACTCACCAAGATATACGAGGATCCGGCGCTGCTGAAAAAAGTCATGGACGAGAGAAAAATGTACAGGGATATGCTGATAAGGAGAGGCAAGGCCTTTAAGGCGGAAGCCGAAAAGGTGGGGCTGGTAACTCTTCCTTTTAGATCGGGATTCTTTATGAGCATACCGTGCGACGACCCGGAGGCCGCAGCCGCCAAGCTGGAAGAAGAAGGTATCTTTACGGTGCCTCTTGCAAAAGGCATAAGAATAGCCGGCTCGTCCATATCGGAGGAGGATTGCCGTCGGCTTCCTGAGGCTGTTAAGAAAGCCATAGACAGCACGCAAAAGTAATTGACATATTTTTACAGTAATGCTAAAATTATCTTGCAAAGGGAAATCAGGGGAAGGAGACACCATGACAAGAGGAGATGATTTTAGCTTTGAGATTAAAAAACATCTCGGCGTTCTGGGCACCTATTCCACCGGATGGAAAAAGGAACTTAACCTTGTCGAGTGGAACGGCAACGCCGCTAAGCTGGACATAAGAGACTGGGACCCGGGTCACGAACGCATGGGCAGAGGCATAACTCTGCACGCCGGAGAAGGCAAGGCCTTGGCAGGCATGCTGAATAAGTATTTTGCCGAGGAAACAGTCAGACCATCGGAATAAAACTACGGGGAACTTCATAAAGTTCCCCGTGCGGAGCTTGCCGCTTGCTTTAGGCGCGTTGATGATTTTTAAATAAGAAAGTAATTCCCCACAGCGAGGCCAGGCCCACTACCGCATAAATGATTCTCGAAACTATCTCGAGATTTGCGCCGAATATGGAAGCTACGAGATTGTAGTCGAAAAATCCTATGAGGCCCCAGTTGATGCCGCCTATTATCATTATTATCAGTATCAGCTTTTTCAAAATAATCACTCCTTTCACGATGTATTTTGCCCCAAAAGTTGATTTTTATGTCAGCGCGTATTTAACGGCTGATTCGGGAGGATCATATGAACATTAAACTCATCAGAGAAATGAGAGGCGAGGCCCTCGACCTTTCTGTGGAAGAGAATACGACGATAGAAGAGCTTTACAGGCAGCACCAAAGCTCACTGCCTTATACAGTTCTTGCCGCAAAGGTGGATAACAAGATAGTAAGCCTCGGCTATAAGCTGAGAAGAGAATGCAGGGTGGAGTTCTTGGATATGCGGTCTCAGGCCGCCAGCCTAATATATCAGAACAGCTTGATTTTGATATACCTTAAGGCCGTAGAGGACGTGCTGGGCAAGGCGGACGTAGAGGTGGAAAACGCCATAAACAAGGGACTCTATACTGAGATAAAAGCCGACCGGCCTTTGACGGTTAAGGACGTCAGAGCCATAGAACGGCGGATGCGCCGGATAGTGGAAGAGGATGTCCGCTTCGTCAAAGAAGGGCTGACGAAGGAGGAAGCGGTAGACAGGTTCATAGAAATGGGCTGTCCCGAGAAGGTAGAACTGCTCAATGAAAATCCCGACATGAGGATGATACCGTTTTATTCTCTCGAGGGCTACAGAGACTTCTTTTACGGGCAGATGGTTCCGTCTGCCGGATATATAAAATACTTTGAACTGAGAAAATACAGGAGGGGCGTGCTGCTGAGATTTCCGCAGCTATCGTCTCCCGATAAGATACCGGAGTACGTAGACGAAAAAATGCTTTACAGGACTTTCGGCGAGCAGAATCGCTGGGGCAAGCTGATGGGAATCACATACGTCTCCGACCTGAACAGAAAGATACAAGAAGGCAAGTTCGGAGAGCTGATACAGCTTTCTGAGGCTCTCCACGAGCGCAGGGTAGTGGAAATAGCCGACATGATAACCAAGCAGAAGAAGAGGATAATCCTGATAGCCGGGCCGTCTTCGTCGGGAAAGACCACCTTCGCACGGCGGCTGTGCATACAGCTGAGGGTCAACGGACTGGAGCCTCTTTACATGAGCACCGACGACTACTTCGTCGAGAGAAAGGATACTCCTCTCGATGAATTCGGCGAGAAGAACTTTGAGGACATAGAGGCCATCGACGTTCACCTGTTCAACAGCAATATGAACGACCTCCTTTCGGGCAAGACGGTGGATCTTCCCACCTTTGATTTTCTTAAAGGAACCAAGGTCTTCGGAAAACGCAAGACCTCCATCAAGTCCAATCAGCTTCTGGTCATCGAGGGGATTCATGCGCTGAACGAGGACCTTACGAGCGAGATACCGAAGGAAGAAAAATTCAAGATATATATAAGCCCCCTTACTCAGCTGAACATCGACGGACACAACAGGATAGTGACCACTGATCACCGAATGTTGAGAAGAATGGTGAGGGACTACAAGTACAGAGGGTACAGCGCCCAAAGCACCATAGCCTCATGGCCGAAGGTGAGGACGGGAGAGGATAAGAACATATTTCCTTTCAGCAATGAAGCGGACGTGCTGTTTAATTCGGTACACCTGTATGAGATATGCGTCCTTAAAAAATATGCCAAACCGCTCTTGGAACAGATAAAACCGGAAGAGCCGGAATACGGCGACGCGGTGCGGATGCTTAATTTCCTCAGATTCTTTAAGACTGTGGACGACGACTCGGCCATAGTAAACAATTCCATCTTGAGGGAATTTATCGGCGGCAGCGTATTTGTAGACTAAAGATAATAATCACTGAGGAGAAAACACATGGCGGACATAACCGTAATCGGAGGAATCAACATTGACATAGAGGGCAGACCTTTCGAGACTTTACGGCGAGAGGACTCCAATCCCGGCAAGATAGCCTTGTCTTACGGAGGAGTAGGGAGAAACATAACGGAGAACGTGGCCCGCATGGGGGGAAGCGTCGCAATGCTTTCTGCCATAGGCGACGATCACATGGGGGCCGGCGCAAAGGCTCATTTAGAGGATCTGGGCGTCGATGTTTCCATGATTGAAACGAAAAGAAACCGGACCTCGGCCATATATTTATCTATCTTAAATGATAAAAACGATATGGAGCTTGCAATCAGTGATATGGATGTGGTAAAATACATACTTCCCGATATTCTCGATCGCAACGCCCGGGCGCTTGCGGCGGCCAAGGTCATAGCGATAGACGGAAACCTTGAAAGGGAAACCATCGAGTATGCGGCAAAAAAGTTTTCCGGCATACCCCTGTTCTTCGACCCGGTGTCGACTCCGAAGGCGGTCAGGGCTGCGGACGTCATAGGCTCGTTTACGTGCGTAAAGCCTAACGTCATGGAGGCGGAGGTTCTCTCGGGCATCAGGATAGAGTCTGAAGCAGACCTGAAGCGGGCCGGCCAATGGTTTATAGACAAGGGTGTGAAAAAGGTATTCATAACTCTCAACAAAGACGGAGTCTATTATAAGGACAAAGATGAAGAGGGCTTTATCAGACCGGGAAGGGTAATCGTCAACAGCGCCACAGGCGCGGGAGACAGCTTTTCTGCGGCCATTCTGATGGGCATGGCCTCGGGAATGGAAATTAAAGACATTGCCAGATACGGAATGGCGGCTGCTCAGATAACCATGGAAAGCAGGCATGCCGTAAACCAATACATGTGCAAAGAGGAAATCGAAAGGAGAATCAAGAATGTATAGAGATTATTTGGACGTAAATCCGGAAGTGGCAAAGGCGCTGGAGGAGGGCCGCCCGGTAGTGGCTTTGGAATCCACTATAATAGCCCACGGCATGCCTTATCCTAAAAACGTAGAGACTGCCATAGCGGTTGAGGAAGTTATAAAGGCCAACGGCGCAGTTCCCGCCACTATAGGCATACTGGGAGGAAGAATCAAAATCGGGCTCACAAAGGAAGAGATAGAATACATGGCTCACGCCAAAAATGTACTTAAAGTAAGCCGCAGAGACTTACCTCTGGTAATCGCGCAGAAGATGGACGGCGCGACTACCGTTGCCGGAACCATGATTGCCGCCAACATGGCCGGAATCAAGCTCTTCGTAACGGGAGGAATAGGCGGAGTTCACAGAGGAGCCGGAGAAAGCTTCGACATTTCCGCAGATTTGGAAGAGCTGAAGATGACAGACGTTACGGTAGTGTGCGCAGGCGCAAAGGCTATTCTGGACATTCCTGCCACCATGGAATATCTGGAGACTGCTGGAGTCCCTGTAATTGCTTACGGAGTAGACGAAATCCCGGCTTTCTACAGCAGAAAGAGCGGCGTTGCCGCCGTATGCAGACTGGATTCTCCGGAAGAAATCGGCGCGCTGGTTTCCATGAAAGACCAGCTGGGCCTCAAGGGCGGAGTTCTGGTAACTTGTCCTATCCCTGAAAAGGACGAAATCCCTGCGGATGAAATCAACGCAGTCATAGACAAGGCTATCGAAGAAGCCGAAGAAAATGGCATTAAGGGCAAGGAGAGCACTCCGTTCCTGCTGTCGAAGGTAAAAGACCTGACAGAGGGAAGAAGCCTCGAGGCCAACATCAAGCTGGTACTCAACAACGCCGAAATAGGCGCAAAGATTGCCTGCAACATAAAATAGTATTAGAAGCGCAAGGGGCCGTCGCGCGGGTGATTGAATAATCAGCCGCGGACGGCCCCTTTTGGTTTTCGGTTGCGCCACGCCGACGACTCAGAGCGTAACGTCTATTACCGAATAGTCGCCGAAATCCAGAATCTCGCCGGCTTTCAGATTCACAGGCTGTTTAAAGACGGGCCCGTTCAGGACGAGAGTATGGTACTCGCCGTTCTCTCCGCAAATATCTATCTTCGCCTGCTCCATGACAGAGATGACCTCGTCATCCATTGTTTTGCCGAGAATTGACTTGGGTAGGAGGGTATTGTTTATGGACTTGATCAAGCATTTGTAGCCCAATGACAGCAACTCTCTGACATTGTTTTCTCTGCCGATGTGCCAGAGAGGAAATACGGCCTCTATCCCGGCGTTCTTGCACCGCTCTTCGCTCCAGAGCCGATTGCCCTCTATGTCTATGTCGCCGAAGCAGGCTAAATCGGCGCCCATCGCAATTGATTCTTTGAGAGCGGCCTCCATTTTGATATGATAATCCATGCCGTCGGTCTCGGCTTCTATCATGGGAATATCGAGGGCCTCCGAATATCTATTGAGCATGGCACGGTCGGCCCCGTGAAAAAAGGAACGGTCCATATTTTTGTTCACCATGACTATGAGGGCCACCGGCACGTTGCCTGCCGCCACCATTTTATGAAGCGCAAGAGTGCTGTCCTTGCCGCAGCTGTAGGACATGACGAATTTGCGGCCGCCGGTAGGGAGTGTAGATTGGTTCATTTTAATCTCCTTGATTTTGATAATATAATTATGACCGAGAAGCACAGAAAAGTAAAGCCGGAAAGTAAGTCCGCCGGGAAGTAAGGCGGGCTGTAATATTATGAAACAAGCGGCGAAAATACAGCATAGGCGGCAATTTTATGCCGGAAAGGATCCGGGAAAGCAGGGGATGCTGTAATATTTGATAAAATAAGAAAATTCTACAACACATTTCGTATTTCATGTTGTAGAATTTTGCAATTACCGGCTCAATTACAGCATGCCCTGCGGTAGGACAAAATAGGAAGCATTTTCTTCGCCCCTGCGCTGTAGAATTGCGGGCAGGGGCGAGGAAAATGCTACATTGTTCAAGAGGAGGCCGGCCGCCCTGCAGGGGCGGCCCCCGCAAACCGAGTAGGGGGGCGATTTGCATTATGTAAAAAATAATGTTATAATATTATAAGATTATCGACAGTTACGGAGCCGGCCTTGCAGCGATAAGCAATGACCAACACGGCCGCGCCGGGCAGAGGGATTCAAAGAATATGAAAAATAATGAAACCAAAGAGCGCCTTCCCCATGATTGGAAAATGCCATTTGATGGAATACAATTGGCATACGGCTTGTTCATAGTCGCGTATTTTAGATTCATGCCATATTCGGAACCGTATTCAGGCTTGCAAAAAATACTCGGCTACGGAAATGATAAATTCATGCTGTTGCTATTCGGAGTGTTTGCAGCATTTACGATTTTCGTAATCGTACATAACCATAAACATGAAGAAAACAAGATAGCGAGATGGGCGTGCTATATTGGCGCTCTCGGAGTATTGTATATCTTTATAACTTATTATTTTTTACAATAGTGAAGACAGAGGACAAGCAAAATGTTGGTGCATTTAACGACACCAACATTTTTTATGCGAACTGTACCACAGGGTGCGGGAACTATGATGATAATGGCCACAGCATCGGGCTACGGCTCATAATCGAGCGCAGGTATCAGGAGGGGGATGATGTTGCCCCCTCGCAAAATACCTAAATCAAGCTCCATTTGCAGGGGCACCCCCCGCAAACCGGCTAAAATCCGGGCAAACTGCAGGGGCTTGCCCGGCCAGTCAGGCAAGAATTACCCCTGCAAAACCTCGCAATTACACCTCTTCTGCAGGGGCAACCCCCGCAAACCGGCTAAAATCCGGGCAAACTGCAGGGGCAACCCCCACCGTCGCAGCAAACGCCGCCGCATAGGAGCCAATTTCCGCGGCGGCCTACAGCAAAGCCGGCCTCCCCGCCAAATCCATCAAAAAAGAACGCGTGGATGCGTGTCATAGGTACGCACCATATACATGTTGAAAACACTCGATTTACATGTCAAAAAAACTTGAAAAAATATAAAAAAAGCTCTTGCATAAATTTGACGCATAATATATACTGTAATAGCTTGCAAAAATGGCGAAGAAGCGGGAAGTTGCTGAGCTATCAGGTAATTTCCGCCGAGCATGTCCTTACTCGATAAGGGCGGAGGGATTCGCCGGTTTTTTGCCGTGTGGGCAAAAATAAAAAACACACGGCAGCGTGTAAGAAGACGAGAAGCAAGGCGGCAATAAAGCCGCAGTCGATGTACGCGTTGAAAACAAGGCACTTAGAACCCCTTGTACAAGCATAGCGAAAACAGTACAAAAAAACAGGAGGAACAAAAATGAGCGAATTACAGAAAATCAGAATCAAGCTTAAAGCTTACGACCACGCTTTACTGGATCAGTCGGCGGCTAAGATCGTAGAGACAGCCAAGAAGACGGGCGCAGAAGTTTCCGGCCCTATTCCGCTTCCTACGGAGAAAGAAGTCATCACTATCCTGAGAGCAGTACACAAGTACAAAGACTCAAGAGAGCAGTTCGAGCAGAGAACTCACAAGAGACTCATCGACATCACAAACGCTACTCTCAAGACTACAGACGCTTTGACTAAGTTGGATCTGCCTGCAGGCGTAGACATCGAAATCAAGCTCTAAACATCAACAAGCAACCAAAAGTTGCGCAGAATTTTTCCGACAGTGCAAGGCGCGGGAGCTTAGAGGAGCGGAACGCACTCAAGTGCTTGAGCACCGCAGAAGCGAGCGGCAACGAAGCAATATCGGAAAAAGACAAGCAAAGTAAGGGAACTCCCCTTAGTAAGAACGCATGAGAGGGAAGGCCGTCATCGCACAACCTGTGTCAGCGAGACAAGGCCCATGTGAATTCCAAACCAGAGCGTTCCAATGTAAGAAAAGGAGAAAAAATAATGAAAGCAATTTTAGGAAAGAAGCTGGGAATGACCCAGATCTTCGACGAAGCAGGAAACGTAGTTCCTGTAACAGTCATCGAAGCAGGTCCGGAAGTAGTAACTCAGGTTAAGACAGTTGAGACTGACGGATACAATGCAGTTCAGGTAGGCTTTTGCGATCAGAAGCCGCAGAGAGTAAACAAACCGCTGACCGGACATTTCAACAAGGCCGGCGTCGTTACTAAAAAGTACCTCGCCGAATTCAGAGTAGAAGAAGGCGAAGCTTACGAAGTAGGACAGGTGATAACCGTTGCAGAATTCGAAGAAGGCAAGAAGCTGGATGTAACCGGCGTATCCAAAGGTAAGGGTACTCAGGGTAACATCAAGAGACACGGACATCACAGAGGCCCTATGAGCCACGGTTCCAAGCACAAGAGACTTGCCGGAGCACTGGCGGCAGGTACTTACCCATCGAGAGTATTCAAGGGTAACGCAGGTCCGGGAAGAATGGGTAGAGATACCGTTACAGTACAGAACGTAGTGCTGGTAAAAGTTATTGAAGACAGAAACCTTATGCTGGTTAAGGGCGCCGTACCGGGAAACAAAGGCGGACTGGTTCGCGTTCAGTATGCAGTTAAAGGTCAGGACAAATAGGAACTGAGGGAAGGAGGAAGCAAAAATGGCAAAAGTAACAATGCTAAACATGGCAGGAGCCGAAGCTGGACAGATCGAATTAAACGACGCGATCTTCGCAGTGACTCCTAACGAATTCGCAGTTCACGCAGTAGTTAAGAACTATCTGGCAAACCAGAGACAGGGCACCCAGTCCGCAAAGACCAGAGGCGAAGTAAGAGGAGGCGGACGCAAGCCTTTCAGACAGAAAGGAACAGGCCGTCACAGACAGGGACATTCGACAGACCCTTCACAGATAGGCGGCGGAATCGTATTCGCTCCGAAGCCGAGAGACTATAGATACACCACTCCTAAGAAGGTTAGAAGACTGGCGCTGAAGTCGGTTCTTTCCTCAAAGGTGGCAGAAAAAGAAATCATCGTTTTAGACGAACTGAAATTTGAAGCTCCGAAGACAAAGGAGATGATCAAGGTTCTGGCAAACATCAAGGCCGGCAAGAAAGCCCTGATCGTTATGGCGGAAAAGGATGAAAACGTAGTTAAGTCCGCAGCCAACATCCCGGGATTAAAGACTATGCTGGTAAGCACTATGAACGTTTACGAAATAGTGAACCACGAAAGCTTCATAGTCACCCAGGAAGCAGTTAAGAAAATCGAGGAGGTGTACCTGTAATGAAGACGGCATATGATATAATTCTGGAACCGGTTATTTCCGAACAGAGTATGGACGTTGCTCAGAATAAGAAGTACACGTTCAAAGTTGCAACAGATGCGAACAAGACTCAGGTAAAACTCGCGATAGAAGAAATCTTCGGCGTAGAAGTAGCCAGAGTGAACATCATGAATTACGACGGTAAAGTTAAGAGAATGGGAAGAAACGTAGGAAGAACATCTGCCTACAAAAAAGCAATCATTACTCTCACTGAAAAGAGTAAAGAGATTGAGTTCTTCCAGGGACTATAATTAGGAGGCATGTGAACAATGGGAATTAGAAAATATAATCCGACTACTCCTGGTCTTAGAGGAATGACAGTCTCCACATTTGAAGAGATTACTACAAGCACCCCTGAGAAGTCACTGACTGTAACTCTCAAGAAGCACGCAGGAAGAAACAACAGAGGTAAGATCACCGTAAGACATCAGGGCGGCGGCACAAGACCAAAATACAGAATCATAGATTTCAAGAGAAACAAAGATAACGTTCCGGGAACCGTAAAGACTATCGAATACGATCCGAACAGAAGCGCCAACATCGCGCTTATCGCTTACGCCGACGGCGAAAAGAGATACATCATCGCTCCTAACAAGTTAAAGGTTGGACAGGTGATAGTATCAGGACCTGAGGCCGACATCGTAGTAGGAAACGCTCTTCCTATCGCCAACATTCCGGTAGGTACCATAATCCACAACGTGGAGCTTAAGCCGGGCAAAGGCGGCCAGCTGGCAAGATCCGCAGGTAACGGCGCTCAGCTGATGGCTAAAGAAGGCGACTACGCACAGGTAAGACTTCCTTCCGGAGAAGTTAGAAAAGTCAGCATGAGATGCAGAGCTACCATCGGCGAAGTCGGTAACCTGGATCATGCAAATATCCAGATAGGTAAGGCAGGAAGAAAGAGACACATGGGCATAAGACCTACCGTAAGAGGTTCCGTAATGAACCCTAACGACCATCCACACGGCGGTGGTGAAGGCAGAGCTCCTGTAGGACGTAAGAGTCCTGTTACTCCTTGGGGTAAACCTGCTCTTGGATACAAGACAAGAAAGAAGAACAAAGCTTCAGACAAATATATCGTAAAGAGAAGAAATGAAAAATAATAGGAAGGAGCGAAACTAATGGGTAGATCACTTAAGAAAGGCCCTTTCGTCAACGCGAAGCTGCTTAAAGCCATCGAAGAGATGAACCAAGCCAACGAAAAGAAAGTAATCAAAACATGGTCAAGACCATCGACGATATTCCCACAGATGGTGGGACACACCATCGCTGTACACGACGGCAAGAAGCACGTTCCTGTGTACATTACAGAAGACATGGTAGGACACAGACTTGGAGAATTTGCTCCAACCAGAAACTATAGAGGTCACGCCGCAGACAAGTCTTCAAAGGTTAAGAGATAAGAAAGGAGAACATGAAAAATGGAAGCAAAAGCAGTTGCAAAATACGTAAGAATGTCTCCTATCAAGCTGAAACCTGTTACAGACTTAGTAAGAGGTAAGGACTTAAACGAGGCATTGAACATCTTAAAGTTCACCCCGGGAAAAGGTTCTCAGATCGTAGAGAAAGTAGTTAAATCCGCAGCGGCAAACGCTGAGAACAACTACGACATGAACCCTGACAATCTGTACGTTGCAGAAGTATACGCACATCAGGGTCCTACAATGAAGAGATGGAGAGCCGGCGCACAGGGAAGAGCGTCGATAATCCTGAAGAGATCGAGCCACGTAGGCGTAACTTTGAGAGAGAAAGAATAGGATAGGAGGTTCATTCATGGGTCAGAAAGTTAGTCCGCACGGATTAAGAGTGGGCGTTATTAAAGACTGGAACTCCAAATGGTATGGAGATAAAAAGAACTTTGCTGATTTTTTGGCAGAAGACAACCAGATCAGAGAATATGTAAAGAAAAAATTATATGTGGCCGGAGTTTCTAAGGTTCTTATTGAAAGATCCTCCGAGACAAAGTTAAGAGTAATCGTTCTCACCGCTAAGCCGGGTATGGTAATCGGCAGATCGGGAGACGGAATCGAAGCTCTTAAAAAGGGTCTTGTAAAACTTACAGGAAAAGAAGTAGAAATTTCCATAGAAGAAGTGAGAAGATCGGAGCTTGACGCTCAGCTCACTGCCGAGGCGGTAGCTCAGTCACTGGAGAGACGTGTTTCCTTCAGAAGAGCTATGAAACAGGTTATCGGCAGAACCATGAAGGCAGGCGCCAAGGGTATCAAAGTTGCGGTATCCGGCAGACTGGGCGGAGCAGAAATTGCCAGAAGCGAAAAATACAGCGAAGGCAACGTTCCTCTTCATACTTTGAGGGCAGACATCGACTACGGATTTGCTGAGGCAGACACCACCTACGGAAAGATCGGCGTAAAAGTATGGATCAACCACGGTGAGGTTCTCGACAAGGGTCTTCAGGCTGCAGTTCGCGAAGAAAAGCGCGAAAAGAGAGAAAGAAGACCGAGAAAAGACGGAGAAAGACGTCAGCGCAGAGACGGCGACAGACAGGGTCGTCAGGGCGGCAGAAGAGACAGAAACGACAGAAACGAACTCCCTAAGGCCGTTAACCCTAGAATCAGAAAGACTCCTAAAGCTGAGCCTCAGGTAGAAGCTCCGCAGGTCGCTGCAGCAGAAGCAGAAACTGTAGAAACTGAAAACTAGACAATTATGGAAAGGAGGAACTTAAGCCATGTTAATGCCAAAGCGCGTTAAACGCAGAAGAGTTCACAGAGGAAGAATGAAAGGCGTTGCAACTAAAGGTAACACCATAACCTACGGTGCTTACGGACTGGTTGCACAGGAATGTGGATGGATCACCTCTAATCAGATCGAGGCTGCCAGAGTAGCCATGACAAGATCTATCAAAAGAGGCGGTAAAGTATATATTAAGATTTTCCCACACAAATCGGTAACAAAGAAGCCTGCCGAAGTACGTATGGGTTCCGGTAAAGGTGCTCCTGAGTACTGGGTAGCAGTAGTTAAACCGGGTAGAGTTATGTTCGAGATCGAGGGGGTTTCGGAAGATAAAGCAAGAGAGGCCATGAGACTGGCGTCCCACAAGCTCCCGGTAAAATGTAAGTTTGCCATCAAAGAGCAAGCAGCAAAGGGGGCGGACGCATAATGGAATTGAAGAAAATGAGAGATATGACAGAAGTTGAATTAAATACAGAACTGTCCAAGATGAAAAAAGAACTGTTCAACCTGAGATTCCAGCACGCGACAGGTCAGCTCGAGAATCCTGTTCAGATGAGAGAACTCAAGAGGAACATCGCAAGAGTAAAGACTATCATCAGAGAAAAAGAACTCGCTAAGGTTCAGGGCTAAGAGAGAGGAGGATGTAATATGACAGTTGAAAGAAACAGAAGAAAGACTAAAGTCGGTGTCGTTGTATCTGACAAGATGGATAAGACTGTAGTCGTTGCCATAGAAGACTTCGTAAGACATTCCCTTTACGGAAAAGCTGTAAAGAGAACCAAGAAAGTCAAAGCTCACGATGAGAACAACGAATGTCAGATAGGCGATAAAGTAAGAATTATGGAAACAAGACCTCTTTCAAAAGATAAGAGATGGAGACTTGTTAACATTGTTGAAAAGGTTAAATAAAGGAGGCACCAGATCATGATTCAGACAGAAACCAGATTAAGAGTTGCCGACAATTCCGGAGCGAAAGAGCTCCTTTGCATCCGTATATTAGGAGGCACCAGCCGTCAGTACGCCAACATCGGCGACGTGATAGTTTGTGCAGTTAAGGAAGCTACTCCGGGCGGAGTTGTAAAAAAAGGTGACGTTGTGAAGGCTGTAGTAGTGAGAACTAAACATGGTGCCAGAAGAAGTGACGGAAGCTATGTTAAATTCGATCAGAACGCTGCAGTGATCATCAAAGATAAAGAAGATAAGAACCCTGTGGGAACTCGTATCTTCGGACCGGTTGCCAGAGAACTGAGAGAAAAAGGCTTTATGAAGATCGTGTCATTGGCACCGGAAGTACTGTAGGAGGTGAACAGGATGCGTATAAAGAAAGATGATACGGTGGTAGTTATCACCGGTAAAGATAAAGGCAAGACCGGAAAAGTTCTCAAAGCTATGCCTAAGGAGAACAAAGTGGTAGTGCAGGGCGTAAACATGCAAACCAAGCACGCTAAGGCTACTCAGAAGGCAGCAGCAGAGATCAAGCATATGGAAGGCCCTATAGACGCTTCCAACGTAATGTACTATGATACCAAGGCAAAGCAGGGCACCAAGATTGGATACAAGATCGAAAACGGTAAAAAAGTAAGAGTCGCCAAGAAGAGCGGCAGCGTAATAGACTAGGAAAGGAGGAGAGAACTTTGACAGCAAGATTAAAGACAATGTACGACGAAAAGGTTTTCGGTGCGTTAAAAGAGAAATTCCAGTATAAAAACGTAATGGAAGTTCCTAAACTCGAGAAAGTAACCATAAATATGGGTCTGGGCGAAGCTAAGGACAACGCTAAAGTAATGGAATCCGCTGTAGAGGAGATCGGTCTCATCTGCGGACAGAAACCGGTAGTTACTAAGGCTAAAAAGTCTATCGCCAACTTCAAAGTGAGACAGGGAATGCCTGTAGGCGCTAAGGTTACTCTCAGAGGAGAAAATATGTATGTATTTGTTGACAAGCTTTTCAACATCTCCCTTCCGAGAGTAAGAGACTTCAAGGGCGTTAGCAAAAACTCCTTTGACGGCAGAGGTAACTATTCCATGGGTATCAAGGAACAGTTGATCTTCCCTGAAATCAACTACGATCAGGTTGATATGATAAAGGGTATGAACATTGTATTTACTACTACGGCAAAGACTGACGAGGAGGCTCAGGCGCTGCTTGAACTTCTTGGAATGCCGTTTGAGAAATAATAGGAGGGAATCATGGCAAAAACATCTCTCAAGGTGAAACAGCAGAGAAAACCTAAATACTCAACTCGCGCATATACAAGATGCAGACTTTGCGGAAGACCTCATGCTGTACTAAGAAAATACGGTATCTGCCGTATTTGCTTCAGAGAGCTTGCTTACAAGGGTGAAATTCCCGGCGTGAGAAAAGCAAGCTGGTAATATAAAAGAAAGGAGAAATACTGTAATGACAATGACAGATCCTATAGCGGATATGCTAACGAGAATCAGAAACGCCAATACTGTAGGACACGAAACTGTTGAAATTCCGGCTTCGAGAATGAAAAAATCCATAGCCGAAATTTTGAAGGCAGAAGGCTACATTGCGGATTTCGAAGTTATAGATGACAACAAGCAGGGCATCATCAAAGTCACTATGAAATACGGTGCCAACAAAGAAAAAGTTATCAGCGGAATAAAGAAGATTTCTAAGCCGGGTCTTAAAAAATATGCTAAGGCCGGCGAGGTTCCAAGAGTTTTAGGAGGTCTCGGTATCGCTATCATCTCCACTTCTAAGGGAGTTATCAGCGACAAGGAAGCCAGAAAACTGGGAATCGGCGGCGAAGTAATCTGTTATGTATGGTAGGAGGAACGAAAAATGTCAAGAATAGGTAAGAAACCTGTAGTTGTTCCTGCCGGCGTAGAAGTAACGGTAGACGGAAACAACGTAGTTACCGTTAAAGGACCTAAGGGACAATTATCACAGCAAATAAGCAAGTTAATAAAGGTTGAGGTAGCAGACGGAGCTGTAAACGTATCAAGAGACAGCGACCAGAGAGAAAACAGATCTCAGCACGGACTTGCCAGAACACTGATAAACAACATGGTTACAGGCGTAACGGCAGGCTTTGAAAAGAAGATGCAGCTTGTAGGCGTTGGTTACAAGGCAGAGAAGAAGGGCAAGACCCTCGTAATGAACCTTGGATATTCACATCCTGTAGAACTCGAAGACCCTGAAGGCATTACAACGGAATGTCCTTCGGCGACAGAAGTAGTCGTAAAGGGTATTGACAAAGCAGTTGTCGGAAACTATGCGGCAAACATCAGAGCATGGAGAAAGCCTGAACCTTATAAGGGCAAGGGTATCAAGTATGTTGATGAAGTTATCCGCAGAAAAGAAGGCAAAGCAGGCGCTAAATAAGAGAAAGGAGTGAAGTGAAAATGGCTAAAGACAGCAGAAATGACAGACGTGTCAAGAGACACGAAAGAGTAAGAAAAAATCTTTATGGAACTCCTGAAAAACCAAGACTTTGCGTTTACAGATCCAACAAGAATATTTCTGCCCAGATCATAGACGACGTAAACGGAACCACTCTCGTTGCCGCGTCATCCTTAGACAAGGATCTCAAGGCAGAAGTTGCAAACGGCGGAAACAAGGAAGCTGCAAAGAAGGTTGGAGCAGCCTTAGCTAAAAAAGCTGTGGCAAAGGGTATAGAAGAAGTTTGCTTCGACAGAGGCGGATTCTTGTACCACGGAAGAGTCGCAGAACTGGCAGCAGGCGCTCGCGAAGGCGGATTAAAATTCTAACAGGAGGAAATAAGGAATGCGTAATATCGTTGATGCATCCAAGCTGGACTTGAAATCAACCATCGTAAACATAAGAAGAGTTGCGAAGACGGTTAAAGGCGGCAGAAACATGAGATTCAGCGTAACAGTAGTAGTCGGCGACGGCAATGGTTACGTGGGCGTAGGTCTTGGAAAATCTCAGGAAATTCCTGAAGCCGTAAGAAAAGCTGAAGAAGATGCAAAGAAGAATTTAATATATGTTCCTACAGTAGGAACCACTGTACCACACAGAAACTTAGGTGTTTTCGGAGCAGGCAGAGTTCTGATCATGCCGGCGTCACAAGGTACGGGAGTTATCGCAGGTTCATCGGTTCGTACAGTACTCGAAGCTGCGGGAATCAGAGACGTAAGAGCTAAATCCATAGGCTCAAACAACTCCGGCAACATGGCTTACGCCACCATCGAAGGTCTCAAGGGTATGATGACCGTAGAAAAAGTTGCAAAACTCAGAGGCAAGACTAAGGAAGAAATCTTAGGATAGGAGGAAACGCGAAATGGCAAAAATGATAAAGATCACTTTAACTAAGAGCACTATCGGCGCTTCCCCTAAACAGAGAAAAGTTGTTGAAGCGCTGGGACTCAAAAAGATGCACCACTGCGTAGAGCTGGCGGACACTCCGCAGACTCGCGGCGCTGTCGCAAAGGTTTCGCATCTTGTAACAGTAGAAGAAATATAAGGAGGTGCCATAAATGAAATTACATGAATTAAAAGCGCCCCAGGGTGCAACAAAGGCACCTAAGAGAAAAGGCCGCGGTACCGCTACCGGACAGGGTAAGACTGCCGGCAGAGGTATGAACGGTCAGAACTCGAGATCAGGCGGCGGCGTTCGTCTGGGCTTTGAAGGCGGACAGATGCCTTTGTACAGAAGACTGCCTAAGAGGGGATTTACCAACATCTGGGCAAAAGAGTACTCCATAGTAAATGTCGAGGATCTTAACAAGTTCGCGGCAGGTACGGAAGTCACTCAGGCTATGCTCGAAGAAGCAGGAATGTTAAAGCAGGTAAAGGACGGAATCAAGGTTCTCGGACAGGGAACTCTGAACGTCGCTTTGACGGTAAAGGCAGATAAATTCAGCAAGAGCGCTGTAGAAAAGATTGAAGCTGCGGGAGGAAAGGCAGAGGTGATTTAGTATGGGTATGCTAAAGACGATTTCTCAAGCATGGAAAGTTGCCGAAATCAGATCAAAGATGATTTTCACTTTGCTGATGCTGGTCGTATTCCGTATCGGATCCAATATTCCGGTACCTAATATCAACAGAACTGTCTTGTCTGAGATGTTTACCGGTGAGACCGGACTCTTCGACTTGTTCGATTTGTTTTCCGGAGGATCCTTTAGCAACTTTACTATATTCGCACTAAGTATTACGCCATACATCACAGCGTCTATAATCGTAAATCTGCTGACCATGGCCTTCCCTTATTTCCAGCGTCTGGCGCAGGAAGGCAACGAGGGCAGAAAGAAGATGGCTCAGATCACCAGGTATATGACCGTGGTTTTAGCTCTGATTCAGGCCATAGGTCTTACCGTAGGCTTGTTCAATCAGGCTATAGTGGATAAGAGCGTATTTTCTATAATAGTAGTGATATTGGTACTGACTGCAGGAACATCCTTCCTGATGTGGCTGGGTGAACAGATCAACGATAAAGGCGTAGGAAACGGCATATCGCTGATAATCTTCTCCGGTATAGTAGCGAGAATACCTAGCGGCATCAGAAGCCTTTCCACCAGCCTCAGCGACGGCGCCATATCTGTGATCACTCTGGTGATATTGGTCGTACTGGCAGTGCTGGTAATCGCAGGAGTAGTCCTGATTCAGGAAGGCCAGAGGAGAATTCCGGTGCAGTACGCTAAGCGTGTAGTTGGAAGAAAAATGTACGGAGGACAATCGACACATATTCCTATCAAGGTAAACCAGTCGGGAGTCATTCCGATCATCTTCTCGCTGTCACTGCTTTCGTTCCCGCTCACCATAACATACTTTTTCCCTGATACGGGATTCACCGATTGGGTGACCAAATGGCTGTCTCCTTCAGGAAATCCGGGAGTATGGGTATACGGAGTGCTGAACGTAATACTGATAATAGCGTTCACCTACTTCTATACGGGAGTCACTTTCAACCCTAAAGAAGTAGCCAATAACATGAAGGCTAACGGCGGCTTTATCCCGGGAATAAGACCCGGTCAGGCTACCGAAGATTATTTAAGCAAAGTAATGTCAAGAATCACTATTGTAGGAGCCATATTCTTAGCTGTCATAGCTACGCTGCCTACGATCGTAAGCGTCATGAGCTCTCTGAACATACACTTCGGAGGAACGTCGCTGCTTATCGCGGTGGGAGTTGCCCTGGAAACTGTAAGAGCTCTGGAGAATCAGATGCTTATGAGAAACTATCAAGGATTCCTGAAATAGCATAGAGGAGATGATAAAATGCTTAGAACTATATTATTAGGGCCTCCGGGAGCAGGAAAAGGCACTCAGGCTGCTAAAATAGTTGAAAAATATCACATCCCGCATATCTCTACGGGAGATATCTTCAGAGAAAACATCAAAAACGGAACAGAGCTTGGCAAGAGAGCAAAAGAATATATGGATAAGGGAGAACTGGTGCCGGACGATCTGGTAATAGAGATCGCCACCGACAGACTCTCGAAGGACGACTGCAAAGACGGATTCCTTCTTGACGGTTTTCCAAGGACAGTATATCAGGCGGAAAAGCTCGATGAGTTCCTGAATTCTCGAGGCCATAAGATCGACAAGGTGCTTGACATAGCCGTCGAAAAGGAAGAATTGATGACGAGGCTTACCGGCAGACGTGTATGCAAAGCCTGCGGCGCCAGCTATCATGTAGTGAACATCCCTCCTAAAAAAGAAGGAGTCTGTGATGTGTGCGGAGGCCCTCTGACGCAGAGAGCCGATGACAATGCAGAAACTGTTGCCAACAGGATAGAAGTCTATGAAGCGCAGACGATGCCTTTGATAGAATACTACGAAAAGGCCGGAAACATAGCTCATATAGATGGAGCTACAGGCCTGGAAAACGTATTCGGCGACATAGTAAAAGCTTTGGGTGAATAATAATGATCATCATCAAATCAAGACAGGAAATTGAATTGATGCGCGAAGCCGGCAAAGTCACCGGACAGATACTGAGAGATCTTGAGGGACTTATGAGACCGGGTGTTGCGACCATAGAGATAGACCGCTTCGTCGAAAGAGCCGTCAAAGCGGCGGGCATGAGCGCGTCAGAAAAAGGATACTGCGGATATCCAGCCAGCATATGTGTTTCTATCAACGAAGAAGTAGTGCATGGTATACCTTCCAAGAAGAGGATTCTGAGAGAAGGAGATATCGTCAGTCTGGACCTGGTGGTTGAAAATCACGGTTATATGGCCGACGCAGCCAGAACTTACGGAGTAGGGCAGATAAGCCCAGATGCCCGGCGTCTGATAGAAACGGCCAAACAAGCCTTCTTTAACGGAATAACCTTTGCTAAGGAAGGCTACAGGCTGTCGGACATTTCAAATGCCGTTCAAAAGACCGTGGAAGGCGAAGGTTTCGGCGTAATAAGAGATTTTGTGGGTCATGGGATCGGCAGCAGCATGCACGAAGATCCGCAGATACCTAATTACGGAAAACCCGGCAAAGGCCCGCGCCTGCAAAGGGGGATGGTTCTGGCCATAGAACCCATGATATGTCAGGGTTCGTATGAGGTGGACGTTCTGACGGACGACTGGACTGCAGTCACCGTAGACGGCGGCTTAGCCGCGCATTATGAAAATACTGTTGTAATAACTGATGGTGAGCCTGAGCTGCTTACCTTGTAATGTTGAGAAGGAGATGTATTTATGGCGAAAAAAGACGTCATTGAGGCAATGGGAACTGTTGTTGACGCGCAGCCAAACGCGATGTTTAAAGTTAAACTGGACAACGGTTTTGAAGTGCTTGCACACATTTCAGGTAAAATAAGAATGAACTATATAAGAATTCTTCCGGGAGATAAAGTGAAAGTAGAACTTTCACCTTACGACCTTAACAGAGGAAGAATAATCTGGAGAGATAAGTAAAGCAACTTTAAGGAGGTGCAGAAATGAAAGTAAGAGCTTCTGTAAAACCTATCTGCGAAAAGTGCAAAGTAATCAAGAGAAACGGCAAGGTAATGGTTATCTGCGAGAATCCTAAGCACAAACAGAGACAGGGTTAATCAAATCAGCAATGGGTCATGGGCAAAATACCGGGGCTGCCCTGAACAAAGACCCTTTCAAAAGTAATTTATAGATCCCGTCTATATCGCTCCCGGACATGCGACGGAAGATGGGGGAAGGAGAAAAAGTATGGCTCGTATAGCCGGTGTTGACTTACCAAGAGAAAAAAGAGTAGAAATCGGTTTGACCTACATCTATGGTATTGGTAGACCAACTGCACAAGCTATCCTCGAAAAAGCAGGCGTAAATCCTGACACCAGAGTCAAGGACCTGACAGAGGACGAAGCAGGCGCAATCAGAAAAATCATCGATGCTGAATATGTAGTGGAAGGAGATCTGAGAAGAGAGGTTTCTCTCAACATCAAGAGACTGATGGAGATCGGAAGCTACAGAGGTATCAGACACAGAAGAGGTCTTCCTGTAAGAGGTCAGAAGACCAAGACAAACGCAAGAACTCGTAAGGGTCCTAAGAAGACCGTAGGCAGAAAGAAAAAGTAAAGGAGGTAGGAAGTAATGGCTAAGACTGTCAAAAAAACAGTAAGAAAAAAGAGAAGAGAACGTAAGAACATTGAAAAAGGCCAGGCACATATCCAATCCACCTTTAACAATACTTTAGTTACTCTTACAGACATGGAAGGAAACGCCCTTTCATGGTCAAGCGCAGGTTCTCTGGGATTCAAGGGATCCAGAAAATCTACGCCGTTCGCTGCGCAGATGGCTGCTGAAGAAGCTGCCAAGGGCGCTATGGAGCACGGTTTAAAGACTGTAGAGGTTTATGTAAAGGGACCCGGCTCCGGAAGAGAAGCCGCTATAAGAGCGCTGCAGACTGCGGGACTGGATATCACCATGATAAAGGATATCACACCTATTCCGCATAACGGATGCAGACCGCCGAAGAGAAGAAGAGTCTAAGAAAGGAGGAGTAATTTAAATGGCAAGATATACAGACGCAAACTGCAAATTGTGCAGGAGAGAAGGTCAGAAGCTTTTCTTGAAAGGCGAAAGATGTTACAGCAGCAAGTGTGCTATTGAGAGAAGAAATTACGCTCCTGGACAGCACGGTCAGGCAAGAAAGAAACAGTCTGAATACGGATTACAGCTGAGAGAAAAGCAGAAGGCAAAGAGATTCTACGGAGTCCCTGAGACTCAGTTCAGAAATCTTTTCGAAAAAGCAGCTAAGAAACAGGGTAAGACAGGTGAAAACCTGATGATCTTCCTTGAAACAAGACTGGACAACGTAGTTTTCAGACTTGGATTTGCAGCTTCAAGAAAAGAAGCAAGACAGCTTGTAACTCACGGACACTTTACCGTCAACGGAAAGAAAGCCGACATTCCTTCAATGGAAGTAAAGGCAGGAGACGTTATCAAGGTTAAAGAGAGAAGTGTGAGCTCGCCTAAGTTCAAAGAAATCAAAGAGATGTCCATCACAGTTCCTTCATGGATGACTGTGGATGTCGATAAATTAGAAGGTAAAGTCGTTGCTATGCCAAGAAGAGAGGACATAGATACTCCGATTGCAGAGCATTTAATCGTCGAATTGTATTCCAAGTAATAACCTTATTGCGGGCATGCCGCCTGCAATATAAGCCGGTTATATCTTAAACTTGGAATGAAAGGGAGGGTTTTGAGTGATAGAAATCGAAAAACCAACAATCAATAAGTTCATTGATCAAGACGGATGTTACGGTAAGTTCGTAGTGGAACCTCTTGAAAGAGGTTACGGAACGACTTTAGGAAACGCGCTCAGGAGAATACTCCTAAGTTCGCTTCCCGGCGCTGCCGTTACATCAGTAAAAATCGACGGAATACTTCATGAGTTTTCTACAATACCGGGAGTAAAAGAAGACGTTACAGAAATCATACTCAACTTAAAGAAGCTTGCTGTCAGATTAGAAGGTGAGAGCACCAAGAGAGCTATCATAAACGCGGTAGGTCCTAAGGACGTTACTGCCGCTGATATAATATGCGACTCGGATATGGAAATCTTCAATCCTGATCTCCACATCGCTACTCTTGAAGAGAATGCTACGCTGGTGATGGAAATCAACTTTGCCAGAGGCAGAGGATACGTTCCTGCGGAGCAGAACAAGAACGAGAGTACTCCGATATCGGTGATCCCTGTGGATTCCATATATACGCCTGTAACAAAAGTAAACTTTACTGTTGAGAACACCAGAGTAGGTCAGGTCACAGACTATGACAGACTTGTTCTTGAGATCTGGACCGACGGTTCCATAACGCCTGAAGAAGGGGTTTCTATCGGAGCCAAGATCATGCAGGAACATCTGAATCTGTTTATTCAGCTTACCGACACTACCGACGCCATGGAGATCATGGTGGAGAAAGAAGAAGACCAGAAAGAAAAGGCTCTTGAAATGACCATAGAAGAACTTGAACTTTCTGTCCGTTCTTTCAACTGCCTGAAGAGAGCAGCCATCAACACCGTTGAGGAACTGACTCAGAAGACAGAAGACGATATGATGAAGGTAAGAAACCTCGGAAAGAAGTCCCTCGACGAAGTAAAGGCAAAATTAGATGAATTAGGGCTTAGTTTAAAGCCCAGCGATGATTAGTCGCTCTATATAAGAGACGTAAGCCTTACGACTTTGGCAAACTCCAAAGAAGAAGACTGAACTTGCAAGAAAGGAGAATCTTGAAATGCCAGGATACAGAAAACTGGGAAGACCTTCTGCTCACAGAAAATCAATGCTGAGAAACCTTGTCACCGATTTATTCAGAGAAGGCAGAATTCAGACTACTGATTGCAGAGCAAAGGAAACCAGAAGACAAGCAGAAAAACTGATCACATTGGCAAAGCGCGGCGATCTTCATGCGAGAAGACAAGTTTTATCCTACGTTTTCGATGAAAGCGTAGTAACGAAGCTGTTTGATGAAATCGCACCTAAGTACGCCGACAGAAACGGCGGATACACAAGAATTCTGAAGTTAGGACCTCGCCAGGGGGACAACGCAGAGGTTGTATTCTTAGAATTAGTTTAATAGATCAGAGTTTTAAAACTGCCTTGTGCGCCGGACTTGAGAGTCCCGGCTGCAGGGCAGTTTTTTATAGTGTAAATAAATATAGTACCGGCAATTTGAGGTTAAAAGAATATTGTATACAAGATTCGCATTAGTTTTATCTAACAAAACTCTAATTAATGTAATAATAAGTAAAAAAATAGGAAAATAATGGTCATTTTCGCAAAAAAATACATATAAGTTTCAAAAAATAAACAAAAATATTAGTTAAGTTATTGACAGTGAAACCTCAGATGTTATAATGGTAGCAACAAAGGGAATGGGAGTTTTGCAGAATGAAACAGCACAAAGATGAGAGAGACTATAATATCAGATCCGTAGAGAGAGCATTAAATGCGCTTCAGTGTTTTAACGGCGGATCGAGAGAAATATCTCTTATGGAATTTTCCAGAATGTTGTCCCTCAACAAAAGCACCACGTTTCGAATTTTGACCACGCTTAGAAACCTGGGATTTTTAGAGATGGCGGATGACGGAAAATATAAGCTGGGTGCTGAAATAGCCAGACTCGGCAGGCTGACCGACGGCGTTAGCCTTTTGATTCGCGAGGGCCAGCCGGTATTACAGAAGCTGGCAAAACTCAGCGGAGAGACTCTGGCCATCTGCAAGTATGAAAACGGAAGAATGACTTGCATTTCTAAAGTTGAGAGCGAAAAAGTTCTCAAATGTATATGCGTTCTTGATTCCGACGTCCCTATGTTGAAAGGAGCGACAGGAAGATCTGCCCTGGCATATCTTCCTGAAGGAGAATTCAGACGTTGCATCGAGATTCAGAGAATGATAGGAAATCCGGACTGCGGCTTTGATGAACTTGATGAAGTCATGAGAGAGGTTCGCAGGAACGGGTACTACATAAGTCACAGCGAATACGACGAGAACGTCAACGCTCTGGGAGTCCCAATTTTCGGAAAGAGCAAAGAAGTGATCGGAAGCCTGAGCATAGTAGGGCCCGACAGCAGATTTGCAGATGAAGCTATTATTAAGATCTTACCCGACGTACTTAGGGAAACAGAAGTATTATCCGAAAAGCTGGGATATGAAGTAAGCGCTCCTTAAAAAAATATAGCTAAGATATGAGAACTTAGAATCAAGTATCACGAGACAGAAAGGAAAAAGACCACAATGGAAAGCTATGGAATTTTAGCGCTGCTACCGGCCTCGATAGTAATCATACTGGCGCTGGTCACTAAGAAGACTCACCTTTCACTATGTATCGGTATTTTTATCGGTGTAATCATACTCTGCGGAGGAAACCCGCTTACGGCATTCCCTGTAATGTTCAGCGATTACATCATTCCGCCGCTTACCAGTGAAGGAAACATCAGAACACTTATAATAATCATAGTAATTCAGGGCATGGCCAAGATGCTTAAGCTGACAGGAGCCGGACCGGCAATGGCCAATTCTATCAAAAAAGTAGTCAAGACGAAGCGTGGCGCCGAGACCATAACCACCGTAGCAGGTTTCGCATTCATCTATACAGAACCTTGCTTCCTGCTGGGTGTTGTCATGAGACCTATCACAGAAGCTTACAACGTAACAAAGATAAAGCTGGCTTATATATGCGACTCTTTAGGATGCAATATGGCGGCTCTTTCGCCGATATGCAGCTACGGACCTTATTATGTAGGACTTATAGCGGCAGAACTGGCGGCTCTGGGACTGCCTGGAGACGGCTGGAATATGTACGGCGAATACTGGACTCATAACTTCTATTCTATGATAGCCATACTGCTGGTATATTTTGTCTGTATCACAGGCAAGGATATCGGCAAACTCTGGCTGGCAGAGAAAAGAGCAGACGTTACCGGACGCTTGGTTGCGCCTGGAGATGTTCCTGTAGTGCCTGATCAGGCAGATGAGGTTCTCGACCCTGACAAGAAATATCCTCTGAGAAACTTCCTGATTCCGATGGCAACTATGCTTATAGTGCTCTTTGGATGCGTATTCTGGGAGGGAAACATCGTAGAAAACGGACTCTTGGGATCATTCAGAAACTGCACTATCACGCTGGCTATAGTATGCGGCCTTACTGCCGCCGGATTATCTTCTATAGTAGTGGGAGCATGTGAAAAGATGTTCACCCTCGTAGAAGGTTTTCAGAAATGGCTCGAAGGATGTTATCTGGCTCTGAGCGTAGTTATGATATTAGCTCTGGCATGGGCTCTTTCCAGCGTATCATCAGCTCTGGACCTGAGCGGAGTAGTGGCAGTAGCAGTTGATAAGATCGGCGTATCTCCTGCAATTCTGCCTGCGTTCATATTCCTGGCAGGAGCAGTTATGTCATTTGCAACAGGAAGCTCATGGGGAACTACGGCTCTGCTGATGCCAATAGCAGTACCTATCTGCTACTCATACGGACTGGGAATAGGTCTGGGAGCTGCAGCTGCAGTAGCCGGCGGACTCTTCGGAGACCACTGCTCACCTATTTCTGACACTACCATCAAGGCTTCTATGGCTTCAGGATGCGACCATATCGCTCACGTTTCCACGCAGATACCATATGCTTTGACTGCGGGAGCTGCAACGTTTGTAGCTTACTTGGTAGATGGACTTACCAATAGTCTGATATTGGGAATCGTAGTAGGATTCGCATGCGCAGCTGTCGCTATATTGATTCAGAACAAGATGACAGTAAACAAATATAAAGATTATGATTTTAACGCAGAGATAGCAGAAACAGGCGAATTTGCCGCAAAGGCAGAGGTTTAAACCTCTGCCCCCTTGTATCTTTCGGTAAAAGCGTGACGGAGAGAAAAATGAAAAAAATAGATATGATCGTACATACGCATCATATGTACACGATGCAGGGCGACGGAGTAGGATATGAGAAAGACAAGTCCATCGCTGTAGACGGCGGAAAGATCATAGAGATAGCCGCCAGAGAAGAGATAGAGAAAAACTATGACAGCAGCCAGGTTGTAGACGCGAGATCTCATATCGTGCTTCCGGGACTGGTAGACGGTCACATGCATACCACATCCAGCATACTCAGAGGAGTGGCTCAGGATGTAGGAAACTGGATGATGCACGGCACGGCTCCTTTCCTCGTAAACGCTACGAGACAGACCAGAGCGGCCGGCGGCCGGCTTGGTATAGCCGAGGCTATACTTAACGGAACTACTACCATAGGAGACGAAGGCCCTTTTGAGGCAGCCGTATGTGAATTCGTGGCTAAGGTCGGAGTCAGAGGAAATATCGGATGCAGAATAAGAAGCGCTCTGGATAAGGTCTATGCTCCGGGACAGCTATATGATTACGATGAAGGCTATACCGAGGAGACTTTCGGGGAGGCCATGGAAATATTCAACAAGTGGCACAGAGCCCAGGGAGACAGAATACGAGTAATGTTTGCGCCTCAGGGAGCCGACTTCGTGAGCGAGGAAGTCCTGTTCAAAGCTCAGGAACTGGCCAGAGAGAAGGGCACTTTCGTATACATGCACTTGTCTCAGGGCGACAGAGAGACCAAGCAGATGATGATGCGTTACGGCAAGCGGACTGTGGATTTCCTCGAAGAGAGAAACCTGCTGGACGACAGGCTGATAGGCATACATCTGACTAACGCTCAGGAGGACGAAGTGCGCAGGATAGTAGAGCACGGAAGCAGAATGGTTCTCTGTTCGGCAGCCATAGGCATAATAGACGGCATAGTGCCTCCGGCTAAACAGTTTCAGGATTTCGGAGGAACGGTGGGGCTTGGAAGCGATCAGGCCAACGGCAACAATGAACACAATCTGTTCAACGAGATGCGGATGACTGCAATGTTCAACAAAATAAAATATGCAGATCCTGAGGTCATGCCTTGCTGGAAAGTGCTGAGAATGGCAACTATAGAAGGCGCTAAGGCTATAGGTGTGGATGATGTGACCGGTTCCATAGAAAAAGGCAAGGATGCAGATATCATATTAGTGAGGACAGATATACCGGCCATGCAGCCGGTCTACGAGACTCCTATGAGAAATCTAATTCCTAATATAGTCTATGCGGCGACGGGCCGAGATGTAGATACGGTTATTTCCGGAGGCAAAATCATAGTTAAAGACAGAAAACCTGTGACTTTCGATCTGGAAGAGGTCATTGCGGAAGCGCAGGAAGCTGCGGATAAACTCGTACCGGCCGCAGAACCGGTATTTTGGGAAATTAACGGCGTAAACGCCGGATATATGAGAGAGGGAAAGCTTTGATGCTTTCCCTTTCATGACGGTAATATATTTAGAAAAGAGGTTTTTGAAGATAATTATGGGATCACAGATTTCTTTCACAGCGGTAGGCGACATTTTCATGAACAGGATGCTGCCTGAGGCAGGATATGAGGGGCTTTCGGAACTTTCAGAACTTATAAGCTCCTCGGAGGTCAGATTCGCCAACCTGGAAACCACGATACACGACAGGGAAGGATATCCGTTTCCTTTCAGCGGAGGAACGTGGGCCATGGCTCACCCTTCGGTACTTGACGATCTGAAGAAATATAATTTTAATCTATACAACGCTGCCAACAATCATTCCATGGACTACAGCCACAATGGGCTCCTGGCTACCATTAGACATATGAAGGAGCGGAATGTGAGATTTGCAGGGGTAGGAAGAAATCTGGCCGACGCGGCTGCGCCGGTATATCTGGAGTGCAGGGAGGCGAGAGTCGCCCTGATAGCAGCGACGTCTTCATTTCATGAAACGTGGGCTGCCGGACAGCAGAGAGGCGATATGATCGGAAGACCCGGGGTAAACCCTCTCAGACATGAAGAAAAATACCACGTGACCAAAAGCCAGCTGACTTCTCTGAGAGAGATTGCCCGGGAAACTCTCATCGACGCTCAGCAGGAACTGGACATCAGAGAGGGATTTGCGGTGGAAACTCCGGGATCCTTTAAATTTGCCGGCAGAAGTTTTGTGGAATCAGAAGATACATATAAGGAGACGCAGCCTGATAAGCGCGATATGCAGAGGATCATCGCTTCTATAGAAGAGGCGAAATCCCAGGCGGATTATGTGCTTGTAAGCATACACTCCCATGAGCTCGGAGGCCTTAGAAAGGATTTTCCGGCAGATTTTCTCAGAACCTTTGCGAGGGAATGTATAGACGCAGGGGCAACAGCAGTTTTAGGCCACGGGCCTCATGTGCTCAGAGGAATCGAGTGCTACAACGGAGGGGTGATATTCTACAGCTTAGGGAATTTTATATTTGAGAACGATACCACTACCCATCAGCCGGCCGATTTTTACGAAAAGTACGGGCTTGCTCATGACGCTCAGGTGGGGGCCGGAATGGATAAGAGAAGCCAGGGAGGAAAGGTAGGACTGGGCGTAAATAAAGATGTATGGAATTCCGTCGTAGCAAGATGGAATGCAGAAGACGGAAAAATAAAAGAACTCTGCCTTTATCCTATCACATTGGATCAGAGTCTTCCTCGCTACCGCAGAGGACTGCCGAGGCTGACAAAGGATACGGATGTGCTGATCTCGCTGCAGAAACTGTGCGAAGAGATGGGTACAGATATGAAGATCCGGGACGGTATAGGACATATAGATGTAAAGGAGAAATGAGATGACTTTCGATAAATTGATCATGAATGCTCACATGGTTACAGCCTCAGGCGACAGCCATGGAAATATATATATAAAAGACGGCAAGATAGCCGCTATAACTGATGCGCTCCTCGAAGGAGAAGCTCTGGAGACCATAGACGCCGCCGGCAAGCTAATTTTCCCGGGGTTTATAGACACTCACTGTCATTCGAGAGACGGCTCTAAAGGGGCTCATTATAAGGAGGATTTTGAACATTCCTCAAGAGCCGCGGCAGCAGGCGGAATAACTACTGTACTTGAGATGCCCAACTGTAATCCGGCCATATATTCGGTGGAAAACTTCAGAGACTTAGTAAAGACTATAACACCTAAGGCTTATGTGGATTTCGGAGTATGGGGGCTTTGCCTGGGAGATCTGAACAAAGATCAGCTGAAACCTCTGGCAGAAGAGGGAGTGGTGGCTTTCAAGTTCTTCTGGGGATATGCCATAGACTCTAAGACTTATCAGCTGATATATAACTATGAAGAGGGAATGAAAGATGTTATTCCGCCTTTCAGCACAGGAGAAGTATATAAATTGTTCAGAGACGTGGCCGAAACGGGCAAAAAGATTGCGATTCATGCCGAGGACTTTGGCATAATCAAAGTCCTGACGGAAGAAGCTAAGGATAAGGGTATGAACGACTATGACGGTATGCTCTATTCCAGACCTGATTTCAGCGAGACTATAGTGATAGATACGGCAATAAAGATAGCTGAGGCCACAGGAGCGGACTTACATATTCTTCATCTCGCAGCAGGAGACGGAGTCGAGATAATCAAGAGCGCTCAGAAAAAGGGAAGCAGCGTTACCGTTGAGACTTGTCCTCATTATCTTGCTCTTACCAACGAAGATTATGATCATGCAGGAAACTCCATGAAAGGATATCCTCCTGTAAGAACTAAGAGAGATATGGAACTTCTGTGGGGAGGCCTAAATGACGGAACCATAGCTTTCGTCGCCTCCGACCACGCTCCTCACACGCCGGAAGAAAAGGCGCAGGACATATGGTCGGCTCCTGCGGGAATGGTGACGGTGGAGACCATGGTTCCTGTAATCATAGACGCAGTAAACCGGGGAAAGATCAGCTGGAACAAGCTTGCAGAAGTGCTGTCAGAGGCTCCGGCAAAGATGTTCGGTCTTTATCCTGCCAAGGGATCCTTGGAAGTGGGAACAGACGCGGATATCTCCATAGTAGACCCGGATATGGAATATATAATGGATCAGACTAAGCTTCAGTCCAGAACTAAGCTGTCACCGTTTGACGGAAGGCATATGAAGGGCAAACCTGTATGTACTATAGTCAGAGGAAAGACAGTCATGAAAGACGGGGAAATTATAGGCGAGCCTTCGGGCCATCTCATTCGCCCGGAAAGGTAGACAGGATCATGGAACCAAATTTTAAAGACTCGCTGAAAACTTTGTTCGGAAAAGTTTCCTGTATAGGAGCCCTCGACGGAGGCGGAGTTACACGCCTTGGCTATTCTGACGAAGAAGATGAGATGCACCGGATCTTCAGGGAGACGGCAGAGTCTATGGGCCTTTACGTATGGGAGGATAGAGCGGGAAACAGCTTTGCCTCTAATATGCCGGAGGGAACATGCGGATATACGCTGATAGGCTCTCACCTCGATTCCGTAGTGGAAGGAGGAGAGTACGACGGTGTAGTAGGCGTCTTTGCCGGACTTTTGATTCTAAGAGAACTGAAAGCGGAAGGATTTTCAGAACCTGTGACAGTAGCAGCTTTCAGATGTGAGGAGTCTTCTAACTTCAAAATCTGCACTATAGGCAGCGGCCTGATAACAGGAGGAATCGAAAAGCGCCATCTAACGTCTGCCATAGGAAGGGACGGTAAAGCTCTTTCGCAGCATATGAGTGAAAGAGGTTTCAGCCTCGACGTACCTTTTATAAAAGGAATAAAGAAATATCTGGAGATACATATAGAGCAGGGAAGAGTTCTGGAGGATGCGGGCAAAGACGTGGGAGTAGTCACGGCCATAGCGGCTCCTCACAGATACGTTCTGACTCTCGAGGGACTGTCAGAACACTCGGGGGCGACTCCGATGAAGCTCAGAAAAGACGCACTGTGCGCCGCTTCCGAAATAATCTTGAGAGTGGAGAGCATAGGCAGAGAAGAAAGTCTCAATCATTCTGTGGCTACAGTTGGAGCAGTAGAAAATCACCCCAATGTGATGAATGCTGTCCCCGGATTTGTAAAGATGCAGATAGATATGAGAGGCATAGACAACGAAAGCATCTGCCGTATGGAGGACAGATTAAAAAGCAGTATACATGAGATATGCGACAGAAGGGATATAAAGTACTCTCTCGAGAAGACTGAAGAAAAAAACCCTGTCCTTCTGGACCGCGGAGTCATAGACGGACTTTCTGCTGCTGCCCAGCAGGAGGGCATATCTTATATACAGCTTCCCAGCGGAGCCGGGCACGACGCCATGTCTTTTGCGCCCATATGCCCTTCCGGCATGGTATTCATACCGTGCAGGGACGGTATAAGCCACAATATTCATGAGTATACCCAGATGTCCCAGATAGAGATCGGCATGAGAGTGGTCATGAGTTATCTGATGGCATGTCAGGAAAAATTCGAAGAAGAAAGCGCTTAACATTTAAGTCTCATACAGCAGGGAACGCCCGGACCTTCGGGACCCTTGCTGTTTTTTTATTAAATTCAGCCTGACTAAAGCCATGAGTTAAAAAACGGATCTTCCCTTTTTCAAAAAAATTTATCCTTGCAAAACTTAATAAAATAAAGTATAAATCGAGATAAATTTATAAAATGAGCAATATCCTTAAAACGTTGACATTTCAATAATTTGAGGATATTTTTATATGTAGAAACAGATGATTTAGGGAGGAAAATAAAGATGTCGATAGAAAGAAGCATTACCTGTAATAACGGAGGAAAGATAACTGCCGGACTCTACGGAAAGGTATGCAAAGTAGCCGTAAAGGAGGGCTCAAAAGTAAAAAAAGGAGATAACATCATAGTGATGGAGGCCATGAAGATGGAAATCCCCATTGCAGCTCCCTGCGATGGCAGAGTAGGAAGACTCCTGGTAAATGTAGGCGATTCTATAGAAAGAGGACAGGAGATCGCCGTTGTCGCATAATAAAGTATGCGCTTATCTTTGAGATTAAAATATTGGAGAAGTTTATGACTGATGACAGAGATAGAAAACTTAAGATAACTGAGACGGTTCTCAGAGACGCTCAGCAGTCGCTGATCGCCACCAGGATGACTACTGAAGATATGGAGCCGATACTGGAAAAACTCGACGGCGTAGGGTATCATTCTATAGAGTGCTGGGGAGGCGCTACTTTTGACGCCTGTCTCAGATTTTTAAATGAAGATCCGTGGCAGAGACTGCGCATACTGAGAAAAAAGCTCCGAAGCAGCAGACTGCAAATGCTTCTGAGAGGCCAGAATCTTCTCGGATACAGGAACTACGCAGACGATACGGTGGAGTACTTCGTGAAAAAATCCATATCAGAGGGCATAGATATAATACGTGTATTCGACGCCCTCAACGATTTGAGAAACCTAAAGGTCTGTGTAAAAGCCGCCAAGGCCGAAGGAGGAGAAGTCCAGATGGCTGCGGCATATACGACGGGGGAAGGCTATACCCTCGATTACTGGATAAAACTTATGACCGAAATGGAGAGCATGGGAGCCGATTCCGTCTGTATAAAGGACATGGCAGGGATACTGACGCCCTATGCCGCAGAGGAGCTGATACTGGCTGCTAAGGAGAATATAAAGATTCCCGTACACCTTCACAGCCACTGCACCAGCGGCATAGCGCCGATGACTTATATGAAAGCCATAGACGCCGGATGTGACGCCGTAGATACAGCTATATCTCCGTTTTCCATGGGAACAAGCCAGCCCTCTACAGAAGCTATAGCTAAGGTGTATGAGGGCACGGAAAGAGACCCCGGGCTGAATCAGAACCTTATTGCAGATATAGCGGATTACTTTCGAAAGTTGATGGATCGCTTTATAGCGGAAGGAAGGGTGAATCCCAAGGCTTTTTCTGTCGACTATAAGATACTTAAATATAAGGTCCCGGGAGGCATGCTGTCTAACCTGATGCTTCAGCTTGAGGAACAAAAGATGATGGACAGATTCTACGAGGTCATGGAAGAAATTCCGCGAATAAGAGAAGACTTCGGACAGCCGCCTCTGGTCACGCCGATATGCCAGATCGTGGGAACACAGGCAGTTCTCAATGTTTTGCTGGGAGAAAGATATCAGGTGATGCCCTCTGAGGCCAAAGCTCTTCTTCACGGCGACTACGGAAAGACTATAAAGGATTTCAGCGCCGTGGTGCAGAGGAAGGCTATAGGCGATGAAAAGCCGGTGACCGTAAGGCCGGCTGACCTGATAGAGCCGGAGCTTTCAAAACTTGAACGGGATCTTGCAGGGTACAAGACCTGCGACGAGGACGTGCTTACTTACGCCATGTTTCCGCAGGTTGCCATGAATTTCTTTAAAGAGAGGAAAGCGAGAGAAGGCGGCGAGGACCCGGATCTGTATGATCCGAAAAATAAGTAATATTCGGCTCAGCTTTGAATGGAGGGAGATAAAAAAATGATTTTTGCACAGCAAAACGGGCGTAAGAGTATAGGAGCGCCCGATAAATTATTCGGAGTATCACAGAAGGCGAAGCAACGCATAAGTGAAATAGGCAGAGATAATGTAATCAATTCAACTATAGGGGTACTGCTTGACGACGACGGAAAACTTACTGTTCTGGATTCTGTGACTCAATGTATACGCCGTCTGAATCCTGAGGATTATGCCGCATATGCGCCTATCCTCGGAACTCCTGAATACATAGAAGCAGTCAAGAAGGCTGTATTTTTGGATGAGATGCCGGAGGCTTTTCTCGAGGCCTGCTATACTCCAGGAGGAACGGGAGCTATAAGAAATGCCATATCCGCGTATACAAGGCCGGGAGAAAAGGTGCTGACCTCAGATTGGCACTGGAGCCCTTATAAGATAATAGCCGGAGAAATAGGAAGAGAAATATCTACTTATGAGCTATTTGACGGCCAGGACAAATTCAATGCAAAGAGTTTTGAACAGAGTCTGTCAGAACTGACTAAGACTCAGGAGCAAACATTGATAATAGTCAATACTCCGGCGCATAATCCCACGGGCTACACCTTCACTTTAGAGGATTGGGATAAATTGCTTGCGGCAGTGAAAAAGTTCCCAGATAAGAAGATCGTACTTCTGGTGGATATCGCATATCTGGACTTTGCCGGAGACGCCGGAGAATACAGGAGATTTTTTAAAAAACTCGAAAACCCGCCTGCCAATATGCTGCCGCTTATTGCTTTCTCTGCTTCAAAGGGATATACTATGTATGGGATGCGGCTGGGCGCGCTGATCTGCATGGCGAAAAACCGTGAAACGGCAAAAGAGTTCAAAGATGTCATGAGCGTTGAATGCAGGGGCTCGTGGTCTAACGGAAACAGAGCCGCCATGACGGTTCTGGCTGATATAATGAAAGATGAAGCGCTTTTTGAGAGCGTGGTTAAAGAGAGAAACCGCCATATGGATACCCTTAAAAAGAGGGGAGACGCCTTTATGGAAGAGGCTTCAAAGTACGGCCTTAGAGTCTGTCCGTATGATTCGGGATTCTTTGTAACCATACCTTGCCGGAAGGCGGAGGAAGTCAGTTCTCAGCTTCAAAACGATAATATCTTTGCCGTAACTTTGGGAGATGGGATCAGAATATCAGTAGCATCAAATACAGAAAAGGAATGTAGGGCTCTTCCGGCCGCCATAAAGAAAGCCATGGCGTCGCAAGGCCTGTAGTATATATGAAAAACCTGGATGAAATAGATTTAAAGATAATAGAATTATTGAGAGCCAACGGCCGCACATCTCTAAAAGACCTGTCCGGCGAAGTGTTTCTGACAACGCCGGCCGTGGCGGCGAGAATAGAAAAGCTGGAAAAAGAAGGCTATATAGAAGGGATCCACGCAAAACTGAATATGGAGCGTCTGGGATATGGAATAAAGGCTTTTATACAGGTCAGCGTTCCTCCCGAAAAGAGTCAGAAATTCTATGACTTTATAAAGCGTCAGGAATGTGTGCTGGAGGGTAACCACATAACAGGAGAATATTCCATGCTGCTGAAGGTGATATTTTCATCCACCAGTTTGCTGGATGAATTTATGGGAAAGCTTCAGCAGTTTGGGAAGACAGAGACGTCGGTGGTTTTTTCCACCATACTTGAAAGACCTTAGTAATGGGACTGCGAATTTACTTATCGCAGTCTCATTTAATTTTTGCCATATCCTGCTATTTTGATAAAAGAATTGAAATCGCAAACAGGATAATTTATAATTTTATCTTAGAAAATGGAGAAAAATTGAGTCGAGGGAGATATTGATTTGACTGAACACAAGGTGATATTTGGAGATAGCCGCAATCTGAGCAGGATTGCTGATAAATCCGTGCAGCTCATAATAACATCGCCGCCGTATTGGCAGCTTAAAGACTATGGAAACGACCAACAGATAGGGTTCAACGACAGCTATGAGGATTATATAAATAATCTTAACCTGGTGTGGAGCGAGTGCAACAGAGTTCTTTCTGACGGGTGCAAAATGTGCGTGAATATCGGAGATCAGTTTGCCCGTTCAAAGTACTATGGCAGATACAAGGTGATACCTATAAGGACCGAGATAATTCGCTTTTGCGAAACCCTCGGTATGGACTATATGGGGGCAATAATCTGGCAGAAAACCACGACTATGAACACTTCCGGCGGAGGAGCCGTCATGGGCAGCTTTCCTTATCCCAGAAACGGAATTTTGAAGATGGATTATGAGTTTATACTGATCTTCAAAAAACAGGGGAAGGCGCCAAAGCCTACGAAAGAACAGAAGGAAAACTCTGCCATGACAAAGGAGGAATGGAAGGAATATTTTTCTTCCCACTGGTACTTTGGCGGGGTAAGACAGCTCGAACATATCGCCATGTTTCCTGAAGAATTGCCGAAGCGTTTGATAAAGATGTTTTCATTCGCAGAAGAAACAGTTTTCGATCCTTTTGCAGGAAGCGGAACTACATTGCTGGCAGCCAGGAATTTGGGCAGAAATTCGGTGGGGTACGAGGTAAACGGCGATTTCAGACAGATTATATCAGATAAACTTTCGGGAGACGTATTATTTGAAGAAGATCTTTGCCGAACTTACGATATTGAAAGTTTACCGTATATATTCCACGACCCCCATAAAATGGATAAAAAAGTAGATTTGAAAGAAAATCAATACGGCTCCAAGATAGATGACAGCCCCTCAAAAAAAGAAGAGTTATATAGAGTCAAACGAATAATATCGCCGGAGAAGATAGAGATAAACGACGGCCGCATAATACGCTTAATAGGTGTAAGAGAGAACCATCGATACAGCGACATGGCCGTAGAATTTTTAAAACAAAAGTTAAAGAACAGAAAGATTTTTTTGAAATATGATACTGCAAGCCAGGATAAAGAAGGCCTTCCGCTGTGTTACGTTTATTTAGACAATAAGACTTTTATAAATAACCATCTCATAAGAACAGGGTTTGTAGAAGTGGATTTAGAAACAGAATATAAATACAGAGATAAATTTATGAAAAGTGCCGGAAATCCTCCGCCTCTATAGGCGGAGGATTTACTCTTTTATACTTTTGGCCGAGGGTGAAAAGCAGATGAGTCTGCTGAGGGCTGTTCTCTTATCTGCAGGCGCTCTACTCCTCAGTTTCAACAAGTAAACCGGACTTCTTTTTGCTATAGTAAATCATCTTTATATCTATACTTTCAGATAACCTTCCCATGGTCTTGTATGTAACAGGCTTTATGGAATAAGCAGTATCACCTACATAGCCGTCGATCCCCTTGGACTCTTCTTCGGGCGATGCGAGGCGAAAGGGCTCTTTTCTCATGTCGGAAATCTTTGCAAGTATAGCCCTCTGCACATACATTCCGCTGAAGGTCTTAGAGATAACAAGATCTTCAACCCATTTTCTGACCATAGATTTGTCTATGAGTTTAATGGCCTCCTTGAGGTTTTCAACTTGATTAAATATTTTATCAGTAGCTTCTTCTATAGCGCCGGGATACTTTTCTGTATACCATTCTTTCCAGTCGCTGATAGCTACGTTATATGTTGACGCTTGGTACTCAGGAAATAAATCGGACAGCTGGCCCACTATTTTTGGTCTTGTTCCCTGGGCGTTTTGGTTGGCCCAGTTTATAAGCTGTGAAGTATATTTGGGAAATTCCGGATTTGTTATATCATTTAAGGCCGAAAGCTCCGCATTGCTGATATTGAACTTCATTCTTGACCTCCCTTTTTTATATATTATAATACATTAATCTATAGAAAACAAACCGTAAAAATGATATAATTAGCCGAGATAAAACCTAAGACGAGGAGACTTAAAACATCAATGAATTTAGATCATCTTAACATACAGCAGAGAGAGGCGGCCGTTCATACACAGGGGCCGCTGCTTATACTTGCAGGCGCCGGCAGCGGAAAAACGGCGACGATGACCCACAGGATAGCATATCTGATAGAACAGGGTGTAAGCCCGTATAATATTCTGGCGGTGACTTTTACTAATAAGGCTGCCAATGAAATGAGAGAAAGAGTAGAACGCCTGGGAGTATCCGCCAGAGGAATGTGGATACTGACATTCCATTCTATGAGCTTGAGGATTTTAAGGCAATACTTTGAGGCGGCGGGCTACCAGAAAAATTTTGTCGTCTATGATACGGTAGACCAAAAAGCCCTGCTAAAGTCTATATTAAAAGATCAGAATATAGATACTAAGGAATATCCGATAAATTACCTGAGCTCTATAATAAGCAAAGAGAAGGAAGCCGACAGCGGTCCCCAGGAGTATCTGGACAGGGAAGGAGAAAACTTTAAGACTAAGGTCATATACGGAGTATACAGTGAGTACCAGAACAGACTAAAGAAAAATAACGCTATGGATTTTGACGATCTTCTCAGAAACGCTCTTCATGTGCTCAGAGATTATCCGTCAATTTTGCAGGAGTACAGAGACAGATTCAGATACGTGATGGTCGATGAGTATCAGGATACTAATCACATTCAGTATCAGATGATAAGATTGCTTGCAGAGGAACATCAGAACCTCTGCGTCGTCGGAGATGACGATCAGTGCATATACGAGTGGAGAGGAGCCGATATAAGAAATATACTGGACTTCGAGAAAGATTTTCCTGCGGCCAAAGTCATAAAATTAGAACAGAATTATCGCTCTTGCGGCAATATACTGACCGCCGCCCATTCCGTAATAAAAAACAACAGAGGAAGAAAACCGAAAAAGCTGTGGACCGACAGAGATGAAGGCTCAAAGATCGTTTATTCGCGATTGGACAGCGATAAGGAAGAAGCCAGATACATCGCCTCAGAGATAAGCCTCCTTGAAGGACCTGAGAGAAGCTATGATGATTTTGCGATTCTCTACAGAAACAACGCTCAGTCGAGGCTCTTTGAGGAGGCTCTGAGAAAAAGAGGAATACCTTATCAGATTCTCTCCGGATTCAGTTTTTACGAGAGAAAAGAGACCAAGGACATGATCTCATATATGAGGCTTGTGGTAAATCCGGATGATGAAATGGCCTTTTTGAGAGTGATCAACGAACCCAAGAGAGGTATAGGAGCCAAAACGGTAGAGAAGCTCAGGGCTCTGGCTCAGGTGAGAGGCCAGTCTATGCTTGAGACGGTTTCCGATCCGGAGATAATAGCGGGACTTCCTTCAAAAGCTCAGGGGTCCGTGAGAGAGATGACGGAGACTATAGATCTGTGCAGAAGGGAAATGGACAACCTGAGAATCTCGGATATCTATGATAATCTCATAGTGCGCACCGGATATATGAAGGCTCTGGAAAACGAAAATACTGTTGAAGCAGAAGGGCGCATAGAAAATCTGCTGGACTTTAAATCGTTTATTTACGATTTTGAGAAGGAAAAACAGGACGCCGGCGAAACTGCCACCCTTGAAGAATTTCTGGAGAAGGTGGCTACTGACGGAGACGCCGATAAGTATGAGTCGGAATCAGGCAAAGTAACTCTGATGACTTTACATAGCGCAAAAGGTCTGGAGTTCCCCGTAGTCTTTATACCGGGAATGGAGGACGGTCTCTTTCCGGGTCACAGAGCCATGGACAGCGAAGAGGGTCTCGAAGAAGAAAGACGCCTGTGCTATGTAGGTATGACGAGAGCCAAGGAGAGACTTTTCCTTACGAGCGCCGCGTATAGAATGCTCTACGGACAGGGAGACTATACGAGAGAATCGAAATTTTTAAGGGAACTGGACAGATCGGTTCTTGACCCGGCGGGAGACATGGCATATGTACCTACGAGAAAGGCGGGCGGTTCTTTAGGCATAGATACGGGAAGTCTGGACGGATTTGCCGCAAAACCGTATAAGCCTTACGATCCGCTGGCACATGCGAAAAAAGCGGCCAGGCTCAATGCCGAAGGCGGAGAAAAAGACCTTGAAACCGGCGACAGAGTGCGACACGGCAAATTCGGAGAAGGCATGGTGCTGGAATCAGACGAAAAGACAGTTACCGTCATGTTTGACAGTGTAGGACAGAAGAAACTGGCAAGAGGAATAGCTCCGCTGAAAAAGATATGACGAAACTGCGGTGAGGTGAAAAGGATGAGAGAAGAGAAGACCGCCCGGCTCAAGGAGCTCACAGAGCTGCTTAACCGAGCGTCGCGGGCCTATTATCAGGAGAGCCGCGAGATAATGACCAATTACGAATATGACGCTCTTTACGATGAACTTTCAGAACTGGAAAAAGAGACAGGTACTGTATTGGCTTCAAGCCCGACGGTGAACGTCGGATACGAAGTTCTTTCTGATCTTCCCAAAGAGGCGCATCCTCAGAGGATGCTCTCTTTAGATAAGACAAAAGATCCCGATCAGCTGGTACAATGGCTGGGAGAGCAGAAGGGGCTGCTTTCATGGAAGCTGGACGGACTGACTATAGTGCTGACTTACCGCGACGGAAAGCTGGCAAAGGCGGTGACCAGAGGCAACGGAGAGGTAGGAGAGGTGATCACAAACAATGCCAGAGTATTCATCAACCTGCCGGTATCTATAGATTTTAAAGAGGAGCTGGTTCTTCGGGGAGAGGCAGTAATTTCTTATGAGGATTTTGAGAGAATAAATGATACCATAGGTGAAGAAGGCGACAAGTATAAGAATCCTAGAAATCTATGCGCAGGATCGGTTCGGCAGCTCAGCAATAAGATAACTGCGGAGAGAAATGTAAGATTTTACGCTTTTACGCTGGTAAGCGCAGAAGGAGAGGAATTCTCATCTCGCCGTAAACAGATGGAATGGCTGAAAAATCAGGGCTTCGAATGCGTGGAATACCGTATGACAGATTCTGACAACCTGAAAGAGACTGTGCTGTGGTTCCAAAACAGGATAGAAAAAAATCCGATACCTTCTGACGGGCTGGTGCTGATATATGACGATATAGGGTACGGAAGATCGCTGGGACAGACATCTAAATTCCCTAAAGATTCCATAGCTTTCAAATGGAAAGATGAGATCAGAGAGACTACTCTTGAGGAGATAGAGTGGAGCGCTTCCAGAACAGGTCTGATAAATCCCATAGCCGTGTTTGACCCTGTCCAGCTGGAGGGGACTACCGTGAGCCGAGCGTCCGTACACAATATAAGTGTGATGCGAGATCTCAAACTTGGAGTGGGAGACAGGATAAAAGTATATAAGGCAAATATGATAATTCCTCAGATCGCCGAAAACCTTACATGCAGCGATTCTATAAAACTGCCTGAAGAATGTCCCGTATGTGGCCATCCCACCAGGATAAAAGAAGAGAACGGAGTAAAGACTCTTCACTGCGAGAATCCCGATTGCCTGGCGAAGCAGATAAAACTTTTGTCCCTGTTCGTTTCAAGAGACGCCATGAACATAGAGGGGCTGTCGGAGATGACTATTGAAAAACTTGTATCTTCAGGTATGGTGAAGGAGCTGGCAGATCTATTTGATGTGGAGAAATTTCGAGAAGAATTTACCCAGATGGATGGCTTTGGAAAGAAGTCCTTTGAGAATCTCTGCAAGTCAGTGGAAAGAGCTAAAGATGTGACTCCGGAGAGACTGCTTTACAGCCTGGGAATACCGGGCATAGGAAAAGCCAACGCCAAACTGATAGCAAGATTTTGCCACAACAAGTGGCAGGATATAGAGAACCTGTCTTTTGATCAGCTCGTATCCATAGACGGGATAGGAGAAGTGATGGCTAAAAGTTTCAGAGATTTCTTTGATAAAGACGAGAACAAGGAGACAGTAAAAGATATTTTACGCGCCGTGAGACTGGATCAAAGTGAGGAGGAACAAGGAGATACTCTGGCGGGAATGATATTTGTAATAACAGGAAGCCTGAATCATTTCGATAACCGAGATGCTCTTAAAGATCGGCTGGAGAAAGCAGGAGCCAGAGTGGCCGGTTCAGTCAGCGCTAAGACTTCTTACCTAATAAATAACGATGTGACTTCCTCGTCAGGCAAGAACAAGAAGGCGAAGGAACTGGGCATACCGATCATAAGTGAAGAACAAGTCATGGAATGGCTTTAGAGAGCGAGTCCGCTATCCTGCAAGAAATACTTGAAAAAAGCAATAAAAAAGTTTATAATATACAAGCAACTTAACAAACGTCGTAAGGTCCTCGTCTATATAGGGGCGGGTGGTAATCCTCTCCCTCAAAGATCTGAGGAGATGAAGTTGCTGTGTTTGTTACAATCGTTCGCTTCGTCTGTGACAAGCGAATTCGTTGGGAGCTACGCTCCGATTCAAATTGTCCTTAAAGAGCTTCGCCTGGCATGGTTTGGGTCCTGCGCAATGGGATGCCGTGAACCTTGTCAGGTCCGGAAGGAAGCAGCAATAAGCGGAAGTTCTTATGTGCCGCAGATCAGCCTTCTCCAACGCCACGCGCGGCTCTTTAAGGGCAATTTTCGTAATGATAAATTTATGAAGATAAGTCTCACAGGTAAGAATAAGGGGAGAGTCTATGTACACCGCATTATACAGGAGCCACAGGCCGGAGGTCTTCGACGAGATACTTGGCCAGGAGCACGTAGTAAAAATATTGAAGAATCAAGTGGCCTCAGGGTCTGTGAGTCACGCATATCTCTTCTGCGGTACCAGAGGAACAGGCAAGACCACTACGGCCAGGATACTGGCAAAAGCCGTGAACTGTCTGTCGGAATCAGACAGACCGTGCGGGGAGTGCGAGCACTGCATTGCCATCAAAGAAGGCAATTTTATAGACGTGATGGAGATAGACGCTGCGTCCAATAACGGCGTAGAGAACATAAGAGAACTGAGAGAAAGCGTCAAGTATCCTCCGGCGGCAGGACGCAGAAAAGTTTATATAATAGACGAGGTACACATGTTGTCTACGGGAGCTTTTAATGCTCTGCTCAAGACTCTGGAGGAGCCCCCTGAACATGTCATGTTCATATTAGCCACTACCGAACCTCAGAAACTGCCGGCGACGATATTGTCACGGTGTATGCGCCTTGACTTCAAGAGAATTCCTCAGAAAGTGATCGCTCAGGATATGACTGCCATATGCGCCGAAAGAGGAGTAGACATATCTGATGACGCGGCAAGACTTCTGGCAAGCTGCGCCGACGGCTCCGTGAGAGACGGACTCAGCATTTTAGACCAGGTGCTGGCCGGAGGCGATAAGTATATAGACAGAGAAAAGGTGCTGGAATATGTGGGCACTACGGGAGAAGAATTTTTCATAGATCTGACAGAACTGGTGTCCCTCAGAAAGTCTGCTAAGGCTCTTTTGCTGCTCAACGATGTTCTGACTGAAGGCAAGGATGTGAAGCAGATAATGAAAGACTGGGTGAGCCATTACCGCAGCCTTCTCATTACAAAGTTTGTTGACGATGCGGAGGATATGCTGAACATGTCGGCAGAGAATCTCAAGAGGGTTTCCGAACAGAGTCGCCGAGTATCGGTGGAGGAGATAGATTATGCGGTTACTAAACTGTCTAAGACGATAAATGACGCCAGATGGTCTACTAACCCGAGAGTTCTTCTGGAACTTGCGATAGTATCTATAGCCTCAGACGGCGGAGTCGGCGAGGCCGAGTTTAGGCCTGCGGGTTCAAAGCCACAGCGCATACCTGAAACTCCGGATAGAGATGCGGCGGCCAATATGAATTTCGAAGCCCCTGCTCCCCGGCATACGGCTGAAAAAGAGACGAAGCCGCCTGAGCCTGAACATGACCAGGAGATTCTTAACCGGAGCATAGCGCCCCCAGCCGATGCAAATAAAGGCGGCGGCATGCTGCAGGAAGAATCATATGGCTCGTTGTGGCACAGCATATTTGAGGAAGGCGAGGACAACGCCGGTAGCTTTAATCTCATCAGGAGCGGCAGCCGTCTTCATCATGTGGGAGACGATAATTTTACGGTGGTGACAGGCAGCAGTTTTACTTTAAGATATGTAGAGCAGAAGCGGCCTGAGCTGGAGAAGCTCATGGAAAAGCATATGGGAAGACCCATGAAGCTGATATGCCGCCTTGAGGGAGATCTGCCTTCGGAATCTGCGTCTGACGAATCGGAAACGGAAAAGATAGCCAGGGAAGCTGAAGAACTTCTAGGCATAAATATAGAAATAGAATAGATCAGGAGGAAAGATATGGGAAAAGGAATGAGAGCAGGAAAAAAACCTTCGGGCGGCGGAGGCGGAATGCAGAAACAGCTTCAGCAGATGCAGGCGATGCAGAGAAAGATGGAAGTCCTGCAGGCTGAGATAGAGGAAAAAGAAGTGACAACTACTGCCGGCGGCGGAGCAGTCACGGTGACGGTCAGCGGAAAAAAAGAAGTAACCGATCTCGTGCTGAAGCCTGAAGTGGTGGATCCTGAGGATATCGAGATGCTGCAGGATCTCATCATGGTAGCAGTCAATGAGGGGCTCAGACAGATAGAGGAGATCTCAAACAGCGAGATGGGCAAGCTGACAGGCGGCCTGGGAATACCGGGACTGTAAGGTAGCAGAGATGAGACAATATCCAAAACCGCTGGCTAAACTTATCGGAGAGCTGGCAAAACTTCCCGGAATAGGGTATAAGACGGCTCAGAGGCTGGCATTTCACATACTTTCGCTGGAAGATAATGAAGCGGGAGAGTTGGCTCTTGCCATCACCGACGCTAAGAGAGAGATGAAGTACTGCAGTGTATGCGGCAACTTGACAGATCAGGACCCTTGCGTCATATGTTCGGACCCTTCTCGAAATACCGACGTGATCTGCGTCGTTGAGAGCCCTAAAGATGTGGCGGCCATGGAGAGGATAAGAGAGTTCGACGGCCTTTACCATGTGCTTCACGGAGTCATCTCACCTATGGACGGGATAGGTCCCGACGATATAAATCTGAAGTCTCTGATAACAAGACTCCAGCAAAACGATGTGAAGGAACTTATAATAGCTACTAATCCCAACATAGAAGGAGAGGCGACGGCCATGTACATAGCCAGGCTGATAAAGCCGGCGGGGATAAAAGTTACCAGGATCGCTCACGGGCTTCCTGTAGGCGGGGATCTGGAATATGCAGACGAGGTAACGCTTTTGAAGGCCATGGAGGGCAGACGGGAACTGTAGCGTCTCAGATCGTGATTGATATTCCTGACAAATAAATTCTCTCTGAGGTAGCCTCAGAGAGATAATTTTTTTTCTTTTGCAAGTTTTAAGAGATAGGAATATTTTGCTCTCGCCGCCAAAAGATTATAAGAGGCGTAGTCTATGGCTTTTTCATCAGTGAGTTCGTTAAAGGTAAGGACAGCCTTTTCCAGTTCGCAGCGGGCGTCGTCGAGAAAATCGTAAAGCTGGTCATCCGATGTATAATCTCTCTTTAACGCGTTGGATCCACGGGCTTTTTCTGTGATAAAGGGGCGTCCCTTGAAAAATCTTTCTTTGATAGAAATAGACAAATTCATCACACCTTTCTGGGTTATTTAATTCTATTTTATTCCAAAGAAACATATTTTATACAAGTACGGAGGGAAAAGAAATGGGTTTGGATCTGGGAATCTTCCTGACTTATGCGGGAGCGATAATATTAGTTTTCATATTCGGAAGGTTGTTTCTGTGGCCGCTTAAAGTAGTGCTGAAGCTGGTGATAAACAGCCTGATAGGCGGCGCTGTCATATTGATAATAAACGCCGCAGCGGCAGGGCTTGGCATAATGATACCCTTAAATATGCTCAATGCCTTCATATTAGGCGTCTTGGGGCTGCCAGGAGCAGTGCTGCTGGTGCTTCTCCACATGTAAAAAAACTCCGCGAATAGTTTTCGCGGAGTTTTAAAGTTTACTTTATTTAATATACGACTTTTCCCAGCATGGAGAGAGTCAGCTCCATCGCCAGCTCGCCGGTCTTATTTCTGATGTCCAGCATAGGATTAACCTCAACCATATCCAAGGCGATGACTTTACCGCTCTGGCAGAGAGTCTCTATCAGGTAGAAGGCCTCTCTCAAAGTGAGACCGCTGTGTACCACTGTGCCGGTTCCGGGCGCAGATTCAGGGGTTATAGAATCTACATCGAAGCTGACATGTATTCCTTCGGTACCGGCTGATGCGATTTCGATAGCTTTATCTATTACTTCGGGCATTCCCATTCTGTCGATGTCGGCGATGGAAAAGACGGTTATTCCGTGCTCTCTCATACGGATTCTTTCCATCTCATCTATGTCTCTGCCGGCTATCTGCACGCAATTTTTAGTATTCACGTAGACGGGATCCTGACCGAAATCTACCATTATATCCGGTCCCGCTCCGCAGACTGCCGAAAAAGGCATGCCGTGCATATTTCCCGACGGGGAAGATTCTTCGTTATTCCAGTCTCCGTGGGCGTCTACCCATATTATGCCTATATTCTTATAATGTTTGGACGTGGCTGATATGCTGCCGGCAGCGATGCTGTGATCTCCTCCCAGCACTATAGGAAAAGCGCCGTTTTCGAGAGAACTCATCACTTCGTGATAGAGCTTTTTATTTATATCGTTTACTTGTTCATAACACCGCATGTTGTCGGCTGTCTTGCCGCTTGCCATAGGTATGAGGTCGCCCTTGTCGAGACATTCCATGCCCAGGGCCTTTATCCCGTCTGTTAATCCGGCGTATCTTATAGCGGCAGGCCCCATGTTGACTCCTCGCGTGCCTGCGCCCATGTCCATCTGTACGCCTATGATATCTACTTTTTTCATAGAATCACTCCCCTTCACTGTATCGATTTTAAGTACATCAAATATCACGATTTAAAATATTATAGCATATTCTTAACTCCGGAGCAAACTTATCAGTACGGAGGCTTGTAAAAGCGTCCGTTAAGCTGCTCAGTATTTATGACATTTATAAAAGCTTTTGCGTCTACTTTTTTTATGGCGTCGATGACTCGGCCGACCTGTTCTCTGCCTACCACCGAATATAAGATGTGCCTCGGAGCCCCTTCAAAGCATCCCGTAGCGTCTATTCTGGTGGCGTCATGTTTAGTTATCTCGCGTATTTTGCCATATACTGCGTCAGGCATTTCAGTTATTATGAGCAGAGTATCCTTTTGGTATCTCTTGAAAAGAAGCTGTATTATCTGAGTGCCAGCGTACTGATATATTATGGAGTACAGCGCCTTGTCAAATCCGAAAAGTATTCCTGCCGTAGTGAGGATGACCACATTGCCCAGGAAGATATAATTCCAGGCATCTATCCCTTTCTTCTCAGAAAAATATATGGATATGAAATCCGTACCTCCGCCGCTTGCGCCGTTTATAAGGCATATGCTTATGGCCGCGCTTCCCAGAATACCTCCGAATATGCTTATCAGGAGCGTATCGTAGGTTATGGTCACCGAAGGAAAGACATCGGTGAGTATGCTGGAGAGAAAAACGACGTAAAAAGAATATATAGTGAATCTGGAACCTATATATTTGAAACCTATATATGCAGGGATAAGATTGAGAGGAAGATATATGGCGGAATAAGCTATCTTAAGTCCGAAGTATCTCTCCGCCACCTGCTGAAACAGGATAGTCAGCCCGCTGAATCCGCCGGGAAACAGACCGCCTGTCTGAACGAAGCTTTTCAGATTGAAAGCTATTACCGCTGAAGCTATCGTCAGAGCCAGAAACATCTTTATCTCATATTTGATTCTTTTTTTATTTGCAGATAACATATTATCTTCCTTATTTATATATCAGTCTGAGCATAACCCGGAAGCCTCGGTCTGAGGCAGTTTGCATACGTCCACCCACAGCTGCGCACCGGAATAGCTAAACAGCTCGTCGCAGGAAAGCTCTATGGCGCTGTTTGAACTTCCGCAGGCAGGGAAAACCGTATCAAATCTCTTGAGAGAAAGATCGCAGTATATTTTGACATTGCTGTTTGTTATGCCAAAAGCGCAGACTCCTCCCACCGCATGGCCGGTAAATTCGATGACTTCTTCCGCAGAAAGCATTCTGGCTTTCTGCCCGAACTGATCTTTAAATTTTCTGTTGTCGATCTTAGCGTCTCCTGCGGTCTGTATCAGTATACATCCCGAGTCCCCATCTCTGAACGACAGCGTCTTGCATATTCTGGCGCCCTCTACTCCGACAGCGCCGGCGGCCAGTTCTACTGTGGCGCTGGATACGTCGAACTCTAAAATTCTGTCTTCTATGCCGAATTGTTTAAAATATTCTCTTACTGTTTGAATAGACACCGGATATCTACCTTCCTTTATATTGTTTATTGACATGCGGGTTAATTATACCATAAGCAGAGAAAGGGCGAAACCATTTTTAACAAGAATTTTGAAGGGGTTTAGGTAGAAAGGAGACCTTTGGTGCACTAACTAATTAAAGGCGCGCATCGTTTTTTTGTTGACACCAACAACAATTTTTGATAAAGTTGGTATAACGCTATCAAAAAATGTGTGATTATATTTATGAAACGGGAGGACTTTTAATGGATCAAAAGTTGCAGGAGAATCACAAGGGCCAATTTAAATCCAGCTTTGGATTTTTGATGGCCGCCGTAGGTTCGGCAGTGGGATTGGGAAACTTATGGGGATTTCCTTATAAGATGGGCGCTAACGGAGGGTTTGCGTTCCTGATCCTCTATCTAATATTGGTCGTATTTGTAGGATATGTGATCATGGTGACAGAACTCTCTTTGGGAAGAAAGACCGGAAAGGGAGTCGTAGGAGCTTATAAATCGCTGTCTAAAAAATATGCTTTTATAGGATGGATGGGAGCCATAGCGCCCTGGCTCATACTGTCATTCTACTCCATGCTGGGAGGATATTGCATCAAATATGCTTTCGCGAATCTGGGAGACTTGTTCGGAGCCGGTTTCGGCGTAAACGGCCAGGACAGCGCCGAATATTTCGGAGAATTCACCACCGATATGGTACAGACGGTGATATACTCTCTCATCTTTGTAATATTGACAGTGTTAGTCGTAAGGGGCGGCGTTTCGGGAGGAATAGAAAAGTTTTCTTCTATAGCCATGCCTGCCCTGTTCATAATGCTGGTTATCGTAATAATAAGAAGCGTGACTCTACCGGGAGCCGCCGAGGGACTGAAATTCATGTTTAAGCCCGATTGGTCGGCCTTTGCCGGAACGAGATGGATAACGGTGCTTTCTGTAGCCGGCGGACAGATGTTTTTCTCGCTTTCTCTGGGAATGTCCATAATGATCGCCTACGGTTCTTATCTGCCTAAAGAACAGAACCTGGAGAGAAACGCCTTAGTGATACCTTTTGCAGATACGCTGGTGGCTGTTATGGCAGGACTTGCGACTTTGCCGGCTGTATTTGCTTCGGGTCTTGAGCCGGGTCAGGGACCGGGAATGTTGTTCATAACTCTTCAGACGGTGTTCAGCTCCATGGGAGGACTTGGACCTCTCTTCGGATTCCTGTTTTATGCTCTCGTATTCATAGCTGCGATCACATCTTCTATCTCCCTGCTGGAGGGAATAACTGCGGTAGCCATGGACAGCGCCATAGAAAAAGGAAAGACACCCGACAGAAAGAAGCTTTCCACCATACTCGGCGTCAGCATAGCTATAACCGCCACTCTCGTCTCTCTTGACGGCCTGGGAGCCAACGGTTTCCCTCAGTTCTTTGGACAGAGTACGTGGCTGGATTCCATAGACCTTATTTCAGAAGGTATTCTGATGCCTTTGGGAGCATGTTACTGCGCTATCGTAATACCTACCCAGCTGGTGGATGAGGAGGTAACTTTAAACGGAAATAAATTTAGGACAAAAGGTTTCTACGATTTCTGTATAAAATTCGTCGCTCCGGTCATGATGGTTCTGGTACTTCTGGGACAGCTTGATACTTTCTTCGGCCTTGGAATGTTCGGATAAAATTTCTGTGTATACTGCTTTAATATATGATATAATAAGAGCGCCCGCCAAAGAAGGCGGACGCTCTTTAATTTGCGATCATTATCAGGGAGGTCAGCCTTAATGGAACTTACAGACAATATGAGCGAGATCATGAATCTGTATAATTTTTTCGATTCCGTCATCGTCACCGACGACAGGGGAATAATAAAATATTATACTAATATGAGGGCTGACGTTTACTGGCCTGACGCCAAGAATATAACGGGTATGCACATACTAAAGCTGCATCCGGAGCTTACCGAGGAGACCAGCAGTATCATGAGAGTTTTGAAGACGGGAGAGCCGGTCTTCAATCAATTAGAAAGCTTTTACTCTTCATCCGGCCAGAGCGTGACAAATATATATTGTACTCTTCCGCTTCTCTCCGACGGCAAAATGGTAGGAGCCATAGATTTTGCGAGAGTGATAGGAGAAAATGAGAGAAAAAATATAGTTCTTCCGGGAGGAGGAGACAAAGAAAGATATTACACGGTGAACGATATAATCTCCAATTCTCCCGAGATGATAAAGATAAAGGACTCCATATCACAAGTGGCGCAGACGGATTCTTCTGTGCTCATTTATGGGGAGACCGGCACCGGAAAAGAGATGATCGCTCAGGCTATTCATTCTGCCAGCAAGAGGACCAAGAAGAAATTCGTGGTGCAAAACTGCGCAGCTATACCTGCAACGCTGCTGGAGGGAATACTGTTCGGAACGGTCAGAGGGGCCTTTACCGGGGCGGAAGATCATCCCGGACTTTTCGAGATAGCCAGCGGGGGGACACTGTTCTTAGACGAGATAAACTCTATGGATATGTCGATGCAGGCTAAACTGCTAAGGGCTATAGAAGACAAGAAAATATTGAGAGTAGGAGGTTCGTCTCCTATAACTATAGATGTAAAGATAATATCGGCGCTGAATCAGGATCCTATAGAATGTGTCAATAATAAGACCCTCAGACAGGATCTGTTTTACAGGCTTAACGTAGTCCAGTTTTATCTTCCGCCGCTGAGGGACAGGCGCAGCGATATAGAGCTTCTGACCAATCATTTTATCTTTAATTATAATCTGAAGATGAACAAACAGATACACGGTATAGATAACGAAGTGAGAGCGCTGTTTTCCGATTATTATTGGCCGGGAAATATCCGTGAACTTCAGAATGTAATAGAGGGAGCCTTTAACACGGCAGGGTTTAAGCTGATTCGTATGGAAAATATGCCGGAATACCTGATTAGAAGTTATGGGAAACAAAAACAAGTGATGATAACCGAAAAACTTCCTAAAGAAGGTATATCTCTCAGGACAGTAATGGAGGATTACGAGAAAGAGATCATTACAAAGGCAATAGAGGAGACGGAGACAATAGCTGAGGCATCCAGAAAGCTAAATATAAGCAAACAGGATCTGAATTATAAGATGAAAAAATACGGACTCAGGTGACCTGCTGCTGCTTTGGGAGCGATGATGGAAAAAAAATTTCACTGATGTAAAAAAGTTTTTCCTTAAATTGCCTGAAAAGTAAAAAAATTTTTCCAATTTGATTATTGAAAAATATAGGATGTTGGAATTTCAATCTTTAAATTTTGGCATAATAATTGCTGTCTATATATAAAAGATTACTTTGAATGAAGAAAAAGGATTCAGGAGGACAGAAGAAATGAAAAAAGTCGATTTGATAGTTCATGCGCCTCATTTCTTCACCATGGAAGGTGAAGGCGTAGGTTATAAGACGGATGTATCGATGGTAGTGAATTCAGGAAAGATAGAAGGGTTCATAACCGCCGAAGAAGAAAAAGAATATAAGGCGGACGAAGTCTTAGACCTCACTCATCATGCAGTCGTTCCGGGATTTATCGACGGCCATATGCATACGGGCGACGCCATACTGAGAGGACTTGCCCAGGATACCAACAACTGGATGATGTTCGGTCTTCAGCCTTTTGAAAATGCCGTAACTCATGAAGACAGAGTAGCGGGGAGCAGAATGGCTCTTTTGGAGGCTGTAAAGAGCGGAACCACTACGCTGGGTGATTATTGGCATGATATGGACGAAGCCTGCGCTTTTATAGATAAAGTAGGCGCCCGCGGAAACATAACTCAGCTGGTGAGAGCCGCTAAACAGAAAGTATATAAGCCGGGCGAGCTGTATGAATTCGACGACGCCATGGGAGAAGAAAGCCTGGCAAAAAATATAGCGCTGTATGACAAGTGGCATAACAAGGCCAATGGCAGAATCAAGATTCTGTTTGGACCTCAGGGAGTAGATTTCCTGAGCATAGACCTTCTGAAAAAGACACAGGCTATCGTTAAAGAGAGAAATACTCTGATGCACATTCATGTACAGCAGGGTGACAGAGAGACTTATCAGATAGTGAAGAGATACGGCAAGAGACCTGTAGAGCTGATGAGAGACATAGAGCTTTTAGATGAGAGGATCATCGCCGTACATCTTACGGACTGTACGGAAGAAGAGGCGGCTATGGTAGCGCGCACAGGCGCTTCGATGATAGTTAACCCCGGTTCCATCGCTATAATAGACGGAATCGTATGTCCGTCGGTGGCTTTCCAGGAAGCAGGCGGAAACTGTGCTCTGGGATCCGACCAGGCGCCGGGAAACAACTGTCACAATATCTTCAATGAGATGAAAAATGTAGCGCTCTTCAATAAGATAAAATTCCAGAATCCGGAAGTTATGCCGGCATGGAGAGCTCTGAGAATGGCCACTATAGAGGGAGCAAGAGCAGTAGGCCTTGGAGATGTAACAGGCTCTCTCGAAGCCGGAAAGGAAGCCGACTTCATAGCCATAGACCTCAATAAACCTACGATGCTTCCTGTATTCACCAATCCTATGAGAAATATCGTTCCTAATATCGTTTACTCGGCCCGCGGAGAAGAAGTGGCGCTGTCGGCGGTTCAGGGAAAAGTGATATACAGAGACGGAGAATTCACCAACGTAGATTACAGAGACTATTTCGGAGAAGTGAACAAGCACACTGAAGATATAGGAAAGAGGGCGAAAAAAGAATTTGACGAGATCAACGGAACCAACTCTCGTTTCATGAAGGAAGGAAAACTGTAGATGTTCTATTTAGCTATTGCAATTCTATGTAGCTTAACAATGACTTTCGTAATGAAGTATTCCGAATCCCATAGCGGCAACCGCTATGGGGTTACGCTTTTTAATTACCTTACAGGGTCGGTGATAGGCTATTTTCAAATGGATGATAAGACGCTTATCGTAGGCGGTTCAGACGGAATATTCACATTTATGATGTCTTCTATCCACGCTGTATTTATCGTAGCTGTTCTTCTGATACTTCAGGCCAGCATAAATAAAAACGGAGCTCCGCTGACTTCCACTTTTAACAGGATGGGTATTCTCATACCGACCATAGCCTCGGCCATACTTTTCGGAGAGATACCATCGTGGCTTCAGATAGTGGGTATAGGCCTGGCGATTTTTGCCATCATATACATAAGCGGCGGTAAAAAAGATTCTTCTGAGCCGGGAATCATAGCCGAAGGCGGCCAAGATAATGCTTCAAAGGGAAACAGACATATGATATTGCTGTTTGCGGCTTTTGTCGGAGGCGGATGTATGGACATGATGTCCAAGCTGTTCGATGAGTTCGGTCAGGATTCATATAAAGAAAGATTCGTATTTTATGGGTTCGTGATTTCATCGGTTATCGCCCTGGTACTGTGCCTGGTTAAGAACAGACACGTCACTCCTAAGGATATGCTGATGGGAGTTATGCTGGGAGTGCCTAATCAGCTCACTATTCTGTTCCAGCTGAAGGCGGTAGGCGAACTTCCGGCTTATCTGGTGTACCCATGTTTCAGCGCCGGAGTGATTCTGGCTGTAAACGTGGTCAACGTCATAGTATTCAGAGAGGTTCTTTCTAAGAGAGAATACATAGCCACAGGCATAATAGCTCTGGGACTGATTTTCATAAACATATAGAGTTCAGATAAATTTACTCCTTGAGAACGGACGAAAGTCCGTTCTTTTACTTTTTGAGGTATAGCTCTGCTGCTATGCGAGTAGCGCCGACTTACAATTAGGCTGGCGACCCTGATTAGAACAAGAACAGATATAGAAGCTGTCTAAAACTATTGCATAAAGAAGGTCCCCATTGGCGGGGCGTCTCAAGAGGGTAGCTGCCAATGAGACTTTATAGAGCGTATGCATACCTTCGGTTCAGCCGCTGATCACTGATTTACAAAAATATCGAAAAAGTCTTGACAGACGCTGCGATTACGAAGAAAATATCTGATAGTAGAGGGGGAATAATATGGCGTTTCTCAGCGTCTTCATGGACGCTCGCAGAAAGAAGACCGTATCTGACGCCAGACTGCCCCGATATATTCAAGACTCATTCAGGAGTCGCATAAAGAATGATGAAGGCGGAGCAGCTTGTTTTTAGGCTCTCGCAGGGACGGGAAGACAATTGGGTGCAGAGTCCTTTATGTTTCGGGAGACTGAGGAGGCCGCTTGCCGGAGAAGAGGTGGAGATGAATTTTTTAGAAGAGAGAATAGTGAGAGAAGGCGCAGTAAAGGAAGGCAATGTTTTAAAGGTGGACAGCTTTCTCAATCACCAGCTGGACATAGATCTGCTGGATGAGATAGGGAGAGAATTTAAACGATATTTCGGAAAGAAGAAGATAAACAAAATACTTACCATAGAGGCTTCCGGCATTGCTATCGCATGTATGGCCGCATATCACTTTGACGTACCCGTAGTATTTGCAAAAAAGTCACAGAGCGTAAATATAGACGGCGAAGTCTTCATGGCCGAAGTGGAATCCTTCACTCACAGGACCAGAAACAAGGTAATAGTATCCAGGAAATTCCTTGGACCTAAAGACAGAGTGCTCATAGTAGATGATTTTCTGGCTAACGGATATGCTCTCAAGGGTCTTATAAAGATTGCCGAAGACGCCGGCGCTTCTGTAGAGGGAATAGGAATAGCCATAGAGAAGGGGTTTCAGGCGGGAGGAAATGTGATTCGCGCTATGGGATACGACTTGAAGTCCATGGCCATAGTGGACGGCATGGACAGCAGGACGGGAGAGATAATTTTCAGAGAGCAGCAATAGGATGTATGGGAAAATTATTTCTTGCCATTTACTCTGTGCCGACATATAATTAAGTAAAATTTGTCGTGTGTAAGATCATATAAATTGGAGGAAAGAGCATGGCCTTATTCGAAAAAAGCATCAGATGCCCGGTCTGCAACGGATCGAAAAAAGAAGAGGAGATAGTGACGACCGTCTACGGCTGGAAAGCCTGCCGTGATTGCAATCAGGAGATAGAAGATTACAGAAAGAACACCGGTGATGATCAGTCGTATTCTGAGTGGGAGCTTTCAAGCATTTTAAAAGAGGAGAAGGCAAAGCCCAAGATCTCTTTTGATCCTTCTTCCGGAGCTATATACAGCATAGCGGGAGACCGGGGAAAAAGTATGTTTGTATTCGATAACAAGTGCATAATAGACACCGCATTGACAGTAGGCTCGGTATTGATGGGAAATGCGACCGACGGAAGAAAGATCATATTTTATAAAGATATCGTAGGAATACAATTTAAACAGCCGGGTTCTCTTTTAGGCTTTATTCAGCTTGAAACGGCGGCTCATATAAAGAATGAGAATTCCGCTAATTTCTATTCGGAAAATTCTTTCGTATTCCAGACCATAACAGATGAGATCTGGGCTGCGTATCAGTACATAGTCGAGAGAGTGGAATCCATGAAGAATTCTGAAAGCGGAGCGCCGCTTTCGCCTATGGATGAATTGAAAAAATTAAAAGAAGTCTTCGATCTGGGAATCATCACAGAGGAAGAGTTCTCACAAAAAAAGAAAAAACTTCTTGATTTATAGAAACGTAATTCCATGAGGGGAGCAGGCTATTGCCTGCTCCCCTTTGCAGCCGATTTTACGACGGCTTCTCTTAAAACCGTTACAGAAAATTAAATAATACAGCGCAGCGGTTTTTAACTCTAAAAAACGGCGAAAATCGGCTTTATTCATGACTTGAGCAGCCTCGCATGAGACTGCGTTTTTTTGCCAAAAATCGAACGTGTGTTTACAATAAATATTTAAGGTGGTATAATGAACCCATCGATCATGATAGCGGCGTTGCCGAGAGGAAGGGTTCATTGAACCACCGCTGACTGTTGGGTCTGTGGTATAATGAACCCATCGATTATGATCACGGCGGCCTTCGAGGGCTGCCGCAAAAAGGAAGAGTTTGCGCTTGCTGCGGTGAAAACAGCGCATGCTGTATTCTACAGAAAAAAGCACAAATTCTACAACAGAATTTGTTAAAATGGTTGTAGAATCGCGATAATAAATCGAAATTTACAGCATATCCGCCTTTGTGCCGTCATTTAGGCTGTTTTTCTTCCTAAAATGCTGTAGAATCAGTACAAAGGGCTAAGAAAATACAGCATGCGGCTCTGCGACAGCAGAGACAGCAACTTGCGACAGCAGAGACAGCAATCTGCAACAGCAGAGCCGGCGATTTTCGGCGGTCTCCAAAGGCAACCGCCAAGAGGAAGGGTTCATCGAACCGCTGCCTGCGTCCGCTGCGGTGCAAAGCGCCGCGACTATGGTACAATAATATTTCAATAAAATACGATAGTATTTATTTTACCACAGGAATAGACTGTTTTGAAAGGAGTTTTATATATGTTTTATTCTTACACACCTGAAAGGACTTGTTCACATAATATCGAATTCGAAATCGACAACGGCATAGTAAAGCACGTCAGTTTTGCAGGAGGCTGCAACGGCAATCTCAAGGCCCTCGCTAAGCTGGTAGAAGGCATGCCCTGCGAAGAAGTGATAGAAAAGCTTTCCGGTATAGAATGTGGGGTAAGAGGAACCTCCTGCGCCGATCAGCTTACAAAGGCCATAAAGCAGGCCTCGGAAAATTTATAAAGAGGAACCGATATGGGTATGGGCGATTTTCTGTTCAAAAAGTTCATAAAAGACCATGAAAACGTAAAAGATGTTAAAGTGAGAGACTCTTACGGAAAAATGGCAGGCATAGTGGGCATAATTTCCAACGGCCTCCTCTGCGCCATGAAAATCGTAATAGGGCTGATCTCGGGCAGCATCGCCATAGTGGCCGACGGCATCAACAATCTGGCCGATGCGTCTTCTTCCGTCATAACTCTGGCAGGCTTCAGGCTGGCCTCCATGCCGGAAGACGAAGAGCACCCTTACGGCCATGCCAGGATGGAATATCTGGCCGGCACGGCAGTATCTATAGTCATAATTTTAGTGGGAGTTGAGTTAGGGAAGAATTCACTTGAAAAAATTCTCGATCCCACTCCCTTAGATTTCAGTCCCGCAGTAGTCATAGTACTTCTCATCGCCATCGCCGTAAAGATATGGCAGGCGCTTTTCAATATCAACGCAGGAAAAAAGATAAACAGCCTCGCTCTCATAGCTACAGGCACTGACAGCAGAAACGACGTCATAGCCACCGCCGTGGTGCTGGCCGGAATCCTCATAGGACACTTCTTTGATCTTCAGATAGACGGTTATCTTGGAATGGCCGTAGCCCTGTTCATACTGTGGTCCGGCATAAGCCTTGTCAAGGAGACAGTAAGTCCTCTCCTCGGGGAGGCTCCCGACCCTGAGCTTGTCAAAGAGATAGAAGATATGGCGTCTTCTTTCGACGGAGTCTTAGGCACTCACGACCTGGTAGTACATAATTATGGGCCGGGAAAGATTTTCGCGTCCATACATATAGAAGTAGATTCAAAAGTCGATGTGATGATAAGCCATGATCTTGTAGATAACATCGAAAAGAAACTGAGCAAAGACCTGAACATACTGCTCACTGCTCACATGGATCCCGTCAACACTCAGGACCCCAACAGAGAACCTCTCAAAGACATCATTTCAGATACCCTTTTTAAGATAGACGGAGTATTTGGGTTTCACGATCTTCGGATCATCCCGGGGAATACGCACACCAATGTAGTTCTGGACGTGGTGATAGGCAGCGACTGTTCTTCTTCAAAAGCAGATATCGCCAATGCTCTCAGCGAAGCCGTCCACGGATTTAATGCTACCTTCGAATGTGTTCCTGAATTTGATACCAGCTATGTGAGAAACATCAAAGCCTAAAGGCTGCTGTAGAGCTGTAGATATGAATATTTTTTCATCAGCAATAAAAGTAGCCATACTGTGATAAATATGATATAATTAAAGAAAATGCCGCAGGCAGGCGATCGCTTGCCTTGCCGGCAACGAAAGGGGAGAGGATATGACAATTTTCGGACTCTACATCAGCGTTGCTGTATTCTGGCTCGGATTAGCAGTCATCTTCCTCATCATCGAGGCCGCTACTGTAGGTCTTACGACGATCTGGTTTGCCGCAGGTTCCTTTGTGGCCCTGGCGCTGTCGCTGTTTAACGTTCCAACGATAGTTCAGTTCATCGTATTCCTGGCAGTATCGTTCTGCCTGCTTCTCTTCACCCGCAGAATATTTGTGGAAAAATTGAAAACGGGTTCGCAGGTCACTAACGTAGAAGCCTTGATAGGACAGACCGGACAAGTGATTCAGACCATAAAGCCTCTTTCTGTGGGGCAAGTGCGGTTAAAGGGACAGATCTGGTCTGCGGTCTGCAAAGACGAGGGAGAAACTGCCGAAAAAGATAGTATCGTAAAAGTTATTGCTATCGAGGGCGTAAAGCTTATCGTTATGCCCGAAGAGGATAAATAGAAAGGAATTGAGATAATATGGGAATTTTTCAAATCATAATTCTTTGTTTAGTCGCCGCTCTGATTATATGGCTTCTGGTATCCAACATAAGGATCGTGCCTCAGGCCAGAGCTTATGTAGTCGAAAGACTGGGAGCGTATTACGGAACATGGCAGGTAGGCCTTCACTTTAAAGTTCCTTTGATAGATAAGATCTCCAGAAAGGTCTCTCTTAAAGAGAAAGTCATCGACTTTCCGCCTCAGCCTGTTATCACCAAAGATAACGTTACCATGGAAATAGATACGGTAGTATATTTCCAGATCACTGACCCAAAGCTCTATACTTACGGTGTGGAAAGCCCTATGGACGCCATCGAGAACCTGACGGCCACCACCTTAAGAAATATAATCGGAGAGTTGGAGCTGGACGAATCGCTTACCAGCAGAGAACACATCAACACAAAGATCAGAATGGTCCTGGATGAGGCGACAGACCCTTGGGGAATAAAGATAAACCGCGTAGAAGTCAAGAACATCACTCCTCCAAAAGATATTCAGGTAGCCATGGAAAAACAGATGAGGGCTGAGAGAGAAAGGCGAGAGGCTATTCTCATCGCAGAAGGAGAAAAGAAATCTCAGGTGCTCATCGCAGAAGGACAAAAGGAAGCCGCTATCCTGCAGGCCGAAGCGAAAAAGCAGACGGCTATCAAAGAGGCAGAAGGTCAGTCCGAGGCCATCCTGATGATAAACAAAGCTACTGCGGACGGACTCAAGCTCATCAAGGACGCAGGAGCAGACGAGGCCGTAATCAAGCTCAAGAGTCTGGAGGCGTTCCAGAAGGCTGCCGACGGTCAGGCCACAAAGATAATAATACCTTCGGAGATACAGGGTCTTGCAGGCCTTGCCACTTCAGTCAAAGAATTTATAAAAGAATAAACGGCAAAGCCGCCCGCCGGATAGGCCGGCGGCTTTTTTAATGGAGCCGGATAAAAAACAGCTAAAGGAGATAATATTTATGTTTTACCAACACATCATGGAATCCGCCGAATTCATAAAACAGAAAACATCACATTCACCAAAGATCGGAATAGTGCTGGGAAGCGGCCTCGGGGCGCTGATAGATATCATAGAAGACAAAGAGGTGATCGCCTATTCTCAGATCCCTCACTTCCCTCAGTCTCACGTAGAAGGCCATGCAGGCAATCTGGTCCTGGGGAGAATAGGCGGCCAGACGGTCGTCTGCATGCAGGGAAGATTTCATTATTACGAAGGTTTCGAGATGAAAGAAGTCACTTACCCGATATATGTTATGAAACAGCTGGGCGTCGAGTCTCTCATAGTCACAAATGCCTGCGGCGGCATCAATACGACGTTTGAACCCGGCGATCTGATGCTCATCACAGATCACATCAATTTCTCCGCCAGAAACTCTCTGATCGGCATAAACGATGACCGCCTCGGCCCCCGTTTTCCGGATATGACCGAAGCATACAACAGAGAACTCATATCTAAAGCCGAAAAAGTCGGAGACTCTCTGGGAATAGATTACAAACACGGAATATATACTTTCTATCCGGGGCCTTGTTTTGAAACTGCTGCGGAAATCAGAGCTTTCGCTGTTTTAGGGTCCGACGCGGTAGGTATGTCTACCGTTCCGGAGACCATCGCCGCCAATTATCTGGGAATCAAAGTTCTCGGCATATCATGCATAACTAACATGGCAACGGGTATTTCCAAGGTAAAGCACGATCACCGACAGGTTCTGAAAACTGCCGATGAAGCCAGCGCCAAGCTGTGCGGATGGGTAAAATCCCTCGTGGAGCAGTGGTAAACCCAAAAAGAGTAGAATATCGGAAGAGTTCCCACCGGCCGTCATATGTTTATACGAAGCAAAGAAACCTCGCATCACCTGCGAGGTTTCTTTGCTTTGCACGTATGGATTTTTTATTTTTTGTTGTGGCTTATGTCTGCAAAAGCGCATGGCTTGTACGCCTGCAGCCACAGGAGGTTTTCCCCTTCGGGGGAAATTCTTTCGTATGATCAGTACAACTATTACGGCAGCAATTACCGCCACAAGGATTGCGCCCCAATATTTGGCTATTTGTTCGTCTGAAATCGTCTCATATTCTTTGATAGCGCTGCCGGCGCCGACAGACGTTTATCAGACTTCATTCAGTTAGTCTTTACTAACTACAGTTATAATGTTAGCAAAGACTAACTTATTTGTCAATAGTTTTTCTAAAAAACTTGAATTTTTTTATTCTTATGATAGAATTAGTTAAACAGACCTGTCAGGAGGAAATCTATGAACATTCACGAATCCGCCGAAAACTATCTGGAGGCTATCCTCATAATCAAAAACGAAAAGGGCTCGGTTCGTTCTATCGATATCGCCAATCACCTGAACTTTTCAAAGCCCAGCGTAAGCGTGGCAATGAAAAATCTGCGTGAAAACGGTTATATATCAATAGATCCGGACGGCAGCATATACCTTGAGGAATCCGGCAGAAAGATCGCAGAAAAGATATATGAGCGCCACACACTCTTGTCGGATTGGCTCACACGCCTTGGGGTGCCTCGGGACATCGCCACGGAAGACGCCTGCCGTATAGAACATGTAATCAGCGAGGAGAGTTTCAGCGCCATAAAAAGCCACGTAAAGAAATAAGTCCTTCAAGCCGGCTGTAGATAATCTTTTAATATGTAATAAAAAATCCCTCTTTTAAACAGACTACCAGATATAAAGATACAAAGGGGGATTTTTAAATTGTCAGATATTTTTGTTTTAAATGCCAGCAGACTGCAGGCAACACCGGCTGCTCTGTAAACGACCTGCCTCTCACCTTAGTGCTGTCGTGGTATGAACAAAAATCCGTATGCATACTTCTGACACTTTTAGCCCTGGGAGTCAAAAATATATATTTGGGGCCTACTCTGCCGGCTTTCATGTCGGAAACAGTAGTAAAGATCCTAGTGGATGAATACGGACTGCTCCCTACTACTGATCCGAACCAGGACATGGACGCCATACTGAACCGAAGATAAGCGTCTGCAGCGGCCTCTATGCCGTTCTCTCAGTCAGTTTATCTGCTGTAAAGCCTATCAATTTTATGGTACTCACAATATCCTCTTCTGTAGTCTCGGGATTTATGGTACACATGCGCAAAACCTTCTTTCCGTCAAGTTCAGTGGTGAACACCTGCGCATAGCCTCCTGCAGTCACACTGCGGGCTATCTGCCGGTTGATCTCATCTGCCTGCCAATCTTCCATCCCTTCTGGGCAATACCTGAAATTTACTATCCCAAGGCTGGCAGATGAAACTATCTGAAAGCCCGAAAGACAGGCCGCCGTCCTTTGAGCCAGTTCCGCCATGGCGCACCCGTGATCTATGGCGTTTTGAAACGCTTCTGTTCCCATGGCCTGCAACGAAGTCCACAGCTTGAGACTCCTGGCAGGTCTTGTAAGTTCAGGTCCCAGATCCCAGAACTCTACGGAGTCTTCGCCGCCGGCAGCGTCCTTGAGATATTCGGGATGAGCAGAAAAACTGTTTGTAAGAGACGAAATGTCTCGGACCAGCGCCACGCTACACCCATACGTCTGCATCATCCATTTATGAGCGTCCCAGCTGAGGCTATCGGACAATTCTATTCCTCTGAGCAATTTTCTGTATCTGTCTGATATAAGGACCGAAGCGCCGAAAGCGCCGTCTACGTGCATCCACATATCGTAGCGGCCGCATATCGAAGCGATATCTCTCAGGGGATCTATGCTCCCTGTATTGGTGGTGCCGGCAGTGGCTATCACCAAAAACGGTTTTCTTCCCTGCGCTATATCTCTTTCTATCTGTCTGATCAGATCGTCTGTATCCATACGATATTGGCCGTCTACGCAGACCTTTCGTATCTGACTTCTGTCAAAGCCTATTATATGAAGCGCTTTTGCCAGAGAAGAATGAGTCTGCCCTGAAATATAGGCCACTGCGTCCCTTCGCTCTTGTGGCCTCAGCTTAGCGTCTCTGGCCGCAGTCAGGGCTGTAAGATTTGCCATAGATCCTCCTGAGACAAAGAGACCTCCGCTATTCTTCGGATAACCGGCGAGGCCGCACATCCACCTTATCAGCTTCTTTTCTATAAGATCTGCCGCAGGCGCATTGCTGCTGCAACTGGCATGAGGATTATACGCAGAATTCATCACTTCTCCCATCCACGAAAAAACAGAGGCCGGACCCGGCACGCAGGCAAAGCTTCTGGGGTGCTGTACCCTGACTACGTTTGAAAACACATCTTCTGTCATTTCTTTATAGACGTCGCAGACAGGCCTCCCTGTTTCGGGGATTTCCATCTCTTCGATACGGCTTAAGGTCTCCTGGCTTATATCGTTAAAAATCTTTTCTTCTTTTACGTTTCTTCTGAAATCAAAGATTTCATCTATGAAATCTTTTAAAAGCGTCTTGATTTTCTCATTTTCATTTTTATGATCCATTTTCCGCCTCCTTAACGTTGATCTTTTCTCATGAACATGGTAACATATATCTATATATTTGTTAAATTCATAAGTTTTATTATATTAATAAAAAATTTTTATAGGTTTGTCATGGAAATCAGAAACATAAAGACATTTGTAAGACTGGCAGAAATACAGAATTTCTCCAAGGTAGCCCAGCAGACCGGGTATTCTCAGTCTGCCATAACTATACAGATAAAGCAGCTGGAAGAAGAACTCGGAGCCAAGCTCTTCGAGAGGATAGGCAAGCGGGTAAAACTCACGGAAGCCGGCCAGCGTCTCATCCCCCATACCCTTGAAATATTGAACTCAGTAAAAAAAGCCGAGGCTGCCGTACATGAGACGGGAACATGCTCAGGGAAACTACGCATCGGAACTTGCGAGTCTTATCTGATAAGCGTCCTTCCTCCCATAATAGAGGAGTTCAGCGATAGATTTCCCGGCGCCCAGATAAGCACTCATACGGCTTCTGTATCGGATCTGTTCGATATGCTGCGCCAAAACGATGTGGATATTCTCTACTTTTTAGATGAAAAAGTCTACTCTCCCGAATGGATAAAAGTAGATGAACGGCCGGAAAGGATATACTTTGTCGCCTCATCAAAATCCCGTTTGGCGGGAAAGGTTCAGATACCTGTGCAAGAGCTGTTAAAAGAGCCTCTCTATCTGACGGAAAAAAGTATCAGCTACCGTTACGCAATGGAACAGGCCTTAGCAGCAAAGGGCATAGAACTCCGTCCCTTTCTCGAAACGGGAAACACAGATGTTATAACGTCTTTTCTGCTGAAAAACAAAGGGGTGTCCTTTCTTCCTGAATACGTAGTCAGAGATTATGTAAATGAAAACAGGCTGACTATACTGAACGCTGATTGCCCTCAGATAACCATGTGGAGCCAGCTTGTCTATCATAAAAATAAATATGTTACGCCTCTTATGGAGCAGTTCTTAAAATTGATGACAGGCTGATTTAAGCTCCTTCTCAGGTTCAAAGCCTCTTTAACATCGACAAATAAATAAGAGCATCTCTCGAAAAAGAGATGCTCTCGTCTTTGGTGCGGATAAAAGGATTCGAACCTTCATGAAGGAACCTTCACACGGACCTGAACCGTGCGCGTCTGCCAATTCCGCCATATCCGCAGGTATTAGGAATGCTTTTAATTTCCCGACATTCCTACTATACACCATTTTAAATTAAATTTCAATAGAAATTTTCTTTTTATCTAATCTCTTATAAACATTTCGTCTGAGAAGGGCATATATCACCGAGAAAATAGGGATAAAGATCACCATTCCCAGTATTCCGGATATATTTCCGCCCACTATCACAGCAAACAAAGTCCAGATAGCAGGCAATCCCACAGATCCGCCTACCACTCTCGGATATATTATCTGTCCCTCCACCTGCTGTACTATGAGGAACACGATGATAAACCAAAACATCTGCTTCAGGCTCACCACGGCTATCAACAGACAACCCACAAAGAGTCCCATGAAAGCCCCCACATAAGGAATCAGCGCCATGGAGCCTATGACTACCGCTATGGTAGCGGCATAAGGGAAATTTCCTATAAACAGTACTACGAAGAACATACATCCTAAAATGACTGCTTCCAGGCACTGCCCCGAAAGGAAGTTGGCAAAAGTCCTGTATGCCAGCGAAGCGATCTCGCACACATTATCTGCGCGCGATTTGGACAGATACGCATATGCCATCTGTCTCGCCTGTCTTCCCAGCTTTTTTTTTGCTGCAAGAATATATATGGCAAAGATCAGCCCCAGCACAAAGTTAGTCATTACGCTGAATACGCTGGTGGCCGCCTGGCCTGCTGTGGAAAGTATGGTCGACGCGCTGGATTTCAGGGTATCGACAATCTTGGCCGTATCTATCTCCGGAAAATATTTTTCTAAAAGATCTGTATTTATCCCCTTCTCATCAAGAGCCGTTATCCATCCCGGATAGGACTGCTGAACAACAGCTGCTATGCTCTTCACCGATTCCACCAGATTCGGAAATATGACGTTTCCTATAAAGTAGATGGCTCCGACAAAGATGGCAAAAGTTATTATGATACAGAGAGGAGACTTGATCTTTTCAAGAAACCTGTTTCGCCTTCCCCCTGACAATCTGTCGATCTGTCTTTCAAAAAAGCTCATGGGTACGTTCATTATAAAAGCTATCGCTCCGCCCACCAGCAGCGGCATGAACAGCCCTATCATCAAATTAAATACGCCGAGGACTTCACTGAAATTGAGCAAGGCCGACATCAAAAGAACACCTATGACTATCAGCAAAAGGCTCTGTTTAAATTTATTATCCGGTTTTATGTCCATAATCTCTCCTATTTAACCTTTTGTAGCTATTTTACAATCATTTGCCTTTTTTGTAAAGCTAAATACCTCCGTAAAATATATTCTTTACAGCCCATATGCTTACGCCCGCCAGTCCAAATTCTCTCACCATATCCAGACGAGCCCGCCAGCTTCTTTCATTCTCAAACCAGACTATATGATCGGTCCCATAAGGGTCTGTGTATTCAAAGAACGGCGCCATCGCCTTATCATCCCACTCCACAGGTACCCCGTAGTATTCAGCCCTGGCCGCAGCCTCGTAATTTCCCAGCGACGACGCCCTGCTCCGGCCTCTCACAAAAGGCAGAGGCCAATCGTACCCGTAATTATTGAGGCCCATCAGGATTTTGTCATGAGGTATCCGCGTTATTCCATATTCCAGTACTTTACGTACATTTGCTATAGGCGATACAGGCAAAGGATCACCGTTGGTATATCCCCATTCATAGGTCATCAGAAGGCAATAATCTGCCGCTTCTCCCATGAGTCTGTAATCGTGTCCCTCATATAGGATACCCTCTTGGTCGTCTCGTATTCTTGGAGCTAAAGCTACGGTAGTCAAAAGTCCAAGGGGCGACAGCCTCTTTCTCGTATCGCTTACAAATTCCGCATATGCCGCGGCATACTCCCCCGGAAGATACTCTATATCAAAGTCTATTCCGCCCAGACCTTTAGTCTTTATGGTACTTTCAATATTGTCTATCAAATTTGTCCTGGCCTGTGGATCGTTCAATACCGATATAAATGGCGACGGATTAAATTTTCCCATTTCGTCTATGGGAGCGAGGACCATCATAGGTCTCACCCCGGCGGCTTTGGCCGCCGATATCAGTTCTTCATCTTCAAGATTTATCAGCTCTCCCGACTGTCTCATGCCATAGCTGAAAGACGAAAGCCACGTCAGCCTTCTGAGCCACCAGTCCAGCACATCTCTTTTTACAGTAGAATAAGAATATCCGTTTACTATCATATTGATCACCCCCCCGTATCATGATATGCCTGTAAAAAAACAAAATCCCAAATTGATATCAATTTGAGATTTTTAAATCCGGCGCTTTCTGCCGGCGCTGCTTCAATCTTGAGTCTGATAAAATTTTGTGATGTTTACTCAGCGTCCCGATCCTTTATTGTATCTCGCCCGCTTCTATATATCCTTCATCTACCATGCAGCTTATCACCTGCTGCCGTCGCTGCTCGGCCAGATCAGGATTCACATCGGGAGAGTACACCGACGGAGCGTTTGGTATTCCTGCCAGCATCGTGGCCTCATAATCGCTGAGCTGAGAAGGTTTCTTTTCGAAATAGCCCATGCTGGCATCATAGATGTTATAATATCCGGAGCCAAAGTATATGGAGTTTACATACAGTTCGAAAATCTCATCCTTGTCATAAAGTTTTTCTATCTCTCTGGCTACAAAGATCTCCGCCAGCTTTCTGCTGATCTTTTTATCCTGCTCGAAGTACATATTACGAGCCAGCTGCTGCGTTATGGTGCTTCCGCCTTCCTGAAGGCTTCCCGATTTGATATTGTTCCATACCGCCCTTCCCACAGATAAGAGATCATATCCCTTATGAGTCTCAAAGCGTTTGTCCTCTGCCGCAATTACAGCCTCTACATACGTCTTTTGCAGCTGGCTGTAAGGCGTGTAATGCTCTATGGACTGGATCTGCGCCACTTTCTCTTCGATAGGCGTATCGGCTACCGCCTGTTTGTACACCTGTCTCGCCTCATGGTAGACAGAACCTGCAAGAAATGCTGCTATGATAAGTGTTATAATTATCAGTCGTTTAATGAGCTTCATGTTCTCTTTCGTTTTTAAATAAATATTCGCTTTCGTCTATTACGAACTTCTTCAGTTTTGATACGTGTTCTTCCGCAACTATTCTGGCTTTTCGAGAATCGCCGCTGAGGATAGCTTCCTCGATCTGCTCATGCTCTCTGGGCATCTTTTCGTATCTGGAAAAATCATCGTAATATATGTATCTGAATCTGAGAGCCAGTTCCTGTACCTGAGACAGGAGCTGATTGAGCGTCTTATTGCCGCTGTAACTTACTATGAGCTGATGAAAAAGTTCATCACACCTTATTATCTCTTCCGTATTGCCATGTCTGATAGCGTCTTCGTAGTCGCTGTTTACTTTTATAAAGGCCTGTTTTTCTTCTTCCGTGACCTTTTCGGCGGCAAGAGCGGCTGCCATCCCCTCCAGATCCTGGCGCACTTCCAAAACGTCTACCATATCTTTTACTGAGATCTCAGAAGCGTACGCTCCGCGTCTTGGCTCTATGGTGACGAGGCCTTCCTTTTCGAGTTTTCTGATGGCTTCTCTTATAGGAGTACGGCTGACTCCCATTTCCTCGGCCAGTTCTACTTCCATCATGCGGGTTCCTGGAGCTATCTCTCCGACAAGGATCTGTCTCTTAAGCTCCTCATATACGATCTCCCGCAGGGGTCTGTGATTTTGTAAATCTAAATTCAACATCTCTTTTCCTCCGTTTTCATGATGTTCGTTCAGACAAGTCATAATGTCGTAGCCCAGTATGCCGAATATCCCCGTTTGCGCATGTGAAGACACGCTTCCTGCGCGCTTCTTGCGTGGCTGAAAACAGCAAATACCGTAGGCCCGCTACCGGTCATGAGAACTTTTTCAGCATAAGTCTCTTTTTCGATCATTTCTTTGATCTTTTCTACCTCCGGATAATGTTTCAGAGTGTACTCTTCCAGCACGTTTATCATATTGCTGTATATATGTCTGTGAGAATTATTTCTCAATGCTTTTACCAGCATATCAGTGTCCGGCCTTTTCTCGATACTGCACGAATCGATATTCTGGTATACTTCTCTTGTGGAAACTCCGAAATGAGGTTTTACAAGCAGCACCGCACGTTTGAATCTGCTCCTTAAAGGAGTGAGCCTTGCTCCCGTGCCGGTACAAAGCGCCAGTCCATATCCCGTATTCTGAGTGAGTATACAGAAGGGAACGTCTGCGCCAAGCTCCTCGCCCATGGCGCACAATTCTTTTGCGCCAAGTCCCGTATCCCATATCCTGCTGAGAGCCGTCATCACCGCGGCTCCATTGCCGCTTCCTCCGGCCAGGCCTGCCGCCACAGGAATGTGCTTTTCTATCTTTATCTCTATAAGGCCTCCTCCCACTTCCCCGGCAAATTGCCGGGCCATGATTTCGGCCCCGGCGTAAGCAAGGTTGCGCCGATCAGTAGGCAGATACGGTTTATCGCAAGTAAGAGATATTTCTATATCTTTGCTCTCTCTGCCTGTCCAGGTTACCGTTACATCGTCGAAAAGGGAGATCTTCTGCATGAGGGTCTGTATTTCATGATAGCCGTCGTCTCTCTTGCCGGTAACATCCAGCGACAGATTCACTTTTCCGTAAGATTTGATCTTTATCTTCTCCATCTTACTCTCCTGATAAAAATGAGAGGATAAACCTCTCATTTATCTTTTATCTATTTCTTTTTCTTCTTTTTAGCAGAATTATTCTTCGAGCCTTTAGCCTTCTGCGCCGCAGCCTTCTTCTTGGCCGCCGCATACTTGCTTCCTGCGGCGAAGGCCGAATGTCTTTGGCTGACTCTGTACTTATTGATCTCGTCTTCCTCCTCGTACTCTTCTTCTTCAAGAGCTTTCTTCTCGGCAGCTTTGGCGGCGTCTCTGGCAGCCTTGGCTTTTTTCTTCTGATCTTTCTCGACGATCTCTTCTACAGACTTACCTGTCTTCTTAGCTTCTTTATATGGATTTACTTTCTCTTCTCTCCTTCTGGTCTCGTCTTCAGCAGCCTTTTTCGCCGAACGTGTAGTTATGACTATCATACCGCCTATCATCAGTACCATCATACCCATACTGATCATCGTGTTAGTTCCCTGATTGAGAGTCTTAAAAGATATCTCCTGATCCTTGCCGAGAGTATTTCCCTCGTCGCTGGTCACATCTTTTGATATTTTAAGAGTGTATTCGGCGCTGCCCTCTACCTTGACTTTTTTATCTTTGTTGGTGTCCAAAAGCACCAGGACAACGCCCTCTTCATTGTCATTGTACAGAACTCTGGTCGGAAGCTTTTTCCCCTCGCTGTCATAAAGCTGAAACGCTCCCTTATTCAGATCTGCTACTTTCTTATCAGTAAGGTCTTCGCTGAAATATAATTTTACACCGAGGTTTTCGATAGATGCGCCTGTAGATCCGTCCTTGGGATACGTCTCCTTGATCGTAAGTCCTTCGTCGGCAAAGCAAAAAGATGTCGCCATCGTAATCAAAAGTGCTGCTAAGGTTAATATCGCACCCAGTCTCTTCATTTTTTCGTGTCCTCCGGTTCTTGTTCTTTTGTTTTTCTCAGTTTCTTGAAAAATTCTTTGAGTATGTTGCTGCATTGATCCTGCAGCAGACCTGTTTCTATCCTGACATTATGGTTGAGCTTTTTTTCTTGTACTATATTGAAGACCGATCCGCAGGCCCCGGCCTTGGGGTCCATGGCTCCTATGTACAGCGTTTCTATCCGCGACCAGACTATCGCTCCCGCACACATGGCGCAGGGCTCGGCAGTGACGTACATGTCGCATCCTATGAGCCGCCAGCCGCCCAGATTTTTGGCAGCCTGTCTTATGGCCTCAATCTCCGCATGGGCAGTAGGATCTTTTGCCGTCTCGGTCATGTTGTGGCCTCGTCCGACGACTTCTCCGCCTCTCACTATTACCGCTCCTATGGGGACTTCCCCCAGAGCGGCAGCCTTTTGGGCCTCCTTCAAAGCTTCTTCCATAAACTTTTTCATATACCTTATGATGATACCACAAGTTCAGGCAAAGTTCAACTGTGTTTTGCATACAAAGAACAATCCGCCTATGTCGCTATCCTTACGGTTCTGATATCCCGAGGGTCTTCTCATCTATGCAGGCTATCCAGTAGCCGTAGACCATGGAAGCAGTATCATCGCTGATGTTCTCAAGACTGCCGTACATCTCTTCTCCTCCTCTCAGAGGCTGCCAGAGAGTAAATCCTGTCTTTCCTCCCGCCGGCTGGTCTTCAACGAGAAATCTTCCCGGTATTCCTATGTAATTTTTTTCTCCGCCTGTGCCTACTATAAAATGACCGTGTTTCTTGGCCATGGCATACCCTTCCCTGCAGAACGTCTTCAGTATATCTACATTAGTCTCCCTGTGCCACTTGCTGCCGGTTTCATCTATAGTGAAAACTCCGTTGTTATCTTTTTTCTTCATGAGCTGACTCAAAGCATACATCAAATATTGTTTATTCATAAGATGCTAAACCTCCCCGCCTAATATTATGCCGTCGTCTCTGTGATTATTCTCCTGCAAATCGGAGGAGACAGGATGCGCGTCTTTTGAAGGCGCTTCTATCTGTTGTTGTTTTTTTGGTTTTAGGGGTTTTAATCCACAATATATGGGGGTATAATAAATTTATCTTTAAGAAGGAAGAAATGCTGAGGAGGTCAATTATGAGCATAAATATCACAGGAAACGTATCGCCAAATGAGCAGCAGGCTTATGTGCATTATCTGGAAAACAAATATAACAGAAAATTAAAATCTTTAGATATTAAGATCGACGGCGATTTTGCCGATCTCAATTATGAGTTTGAACACGTTCCTTTCGAAAGGATCCGCAGGATCACCGGTTATCTGGTAGGCACTATGGATCAGTGGAACAGCGCCAAGAGTTCTGAAGAGCATGACCGTGTAAAACACGACGTATCCACCGGATTCGAAAGATTATAGATCGAGTATCTTCGTCAGAATTAAGAAAACTGCAGCGGCTTAAACCCACGCGGGTAGCTCAGGCCGAGGCTGCAGTTTTTTATTTTATCTTTTTATGTGAGAGAGGTCGCTCCTCATCCGATTCCGCCCATGACGCTTCCCAGCGCCAGCACTATGACGGTAAGTCCGCAGAAGACATACTTGCCGGCAGACTCGTACCAGCCTCCCAGCTTTCTAACGGCTCCCGAGTCTATCTCCTGGCGGACGAATTCTTTGCCGCATATCCAGAAAAACATTACTCCGGCTATCAGAGCCCCTATAGGGCACAGATATATGGAACATACGTCCATCCAGTCTGATACGATTCCTTCTATGCACAGGGCCACTACCGTGCCGACAGCGGCCACTGTCGCCACGGCTTTCTTTCTCGAAAGGCCGAACTTAGTCTGGAGAGCTTCTACCGGCGTCTCAAAGAGGTTCACCAGCGAGGTAAGGCCTGCAAAAGCCACAGCGATGAAAAATACCGTCATCACTATTCTTCCTCCCGGCATCTGGGCGAACACGTTGGGCAGATATATGAACATCAGCCCCGGACCGCCGCCGGAGAGAGACTGGCCTGCAGTAGCCATAGCCGGTATTATAGTCACAGCTGCTGCCAGCGCCGCTATAGTGTCCCAAAGGGCGACAGTCCTGGCGCTGTATGGTATGTCCACATCTCTTTTGAGATAAGAGCCGTAGACCAGCGTGCCCGAACCTGCTAAAGACAGAGAAAAGAACGCTTGTCCCAGCGCGTATATCCAGGTCTTTCCGCTGGCAAGAAGAGACCAGTCAGGGTCTGTCAGATATCTATATCCCTGTGAAGCCCCCGGCAGAGTCGCTATGTACACGGCCATTCCCACAAACATCACAAAAAACAGAGGCATCATTACTTTGTTAGCCTTCTCTATGCCCGAAGCTATGCCGTACACCATTATTGCAAAAGTTATGGCCAGAGCCATCAGGTGCCACCCTATGTTTCCAAATGAGGCCGCCGTCTGATTAAAGGTATCTGCATACCCTTCTACACCACTGATCTCAAAGAGATTTCCCGAAAGAGATCCCGCCAGGTATTTAAGTATCCAGCCCACTACTACAGAATAGCCTATTGCCAAAGCCAGACTGCCCAGAACCGGTATGAGAGACAAAAGCTCACCCGGCGTTCTTCCTTTTCCGGCCTTTTCCGTAGCGGCTCCGAAAGCTCCCATGGAACCAGCTCCCATAGCTCTTCCGAAAGCCATCTCGCCTACCACGCCTGTAAATCCTATCACTATCACACATATAAAATACGGTATCAGAAAGGCCGCCCCGCCGAATTCAGAGACTCTTGCGGGGAACAGCCATATATTGCCCATGCCCACGGCCGAACCTATGCAGGCTATTATAAATCCTCTCCTGGATCTGAAACTATCTCTTGCCATCATCTTCTCCTGTTTCAAATATTTAACTATTATTATATACTTAAAAGATCTCCTTGTCATTCTGTTTTTTAACTCTGCGCAGCTATAAGCGGCGCCTCCTGATGGAAGTCTCTATCTGCCGGAAAATCTGCTCCGCGCTATTGCCAGGCCCTGTAATTGACAAAAATAGGACAATTTATCTTATCTTCCTTGAAATTTTCAGCGGCGAGAGCTATAATAGAGGTGTTGTATACAAAAAGTGCAGAAGGAGATGCTATACATATGTACAAGAACGCTTTAAGACCTGCATGGGTCGAAATCAATCTGAACAATCTTGACTTCAACATTAAAAATATCAAGGCGAAGATCGGTGACAGAGAAATGATCGGAGTAATAAAAGCCGACGCTTACGGACACGGAAGCGTAAAGGTGGCCGAAGTCCTGAGGGCCAACGGCTGCAAGACTTTCGCCATTGCCACGATCCACGAGGCCATCACTCTCCGAGAAGCCGGAGCCACAGAAGAAATAATTCTCCTGGGCCTTGCTCCGGACATGTACGCAGAGGCCATAGTAAAATATGACATAACGCCGGTAGTCTGTGATTCGTCTAACGCCGCAGCCATAGATAAGGCTGCCGCAGCCGCCGGCAAACTGGTAAGAGGTCTCATCGCCGTAGACACAGGTATGGGACGTATAGGATATCTGGCCGACGAGGCCGAAGCGGCGGCTGAAGATGTCAAAAAGATACAGGCTTTAGAAAATTTCAAGATCAAAGGTATGTTTTCTCACATGTCTACCGCTGACGCATATGACAAGACTTACTCTCATCAGCAGGAGGAGAAATACAATAAATTTTATCAGACTCTCACTGCGGCCGGTATCGATATTCCTTTTAAAACCCTGGCTAACAGCGCTTCTATCATGGAACTCCCGGAGGTATACTTCGACGCCTGCCGTCCCGGTATCATCCTCTACGGATGCTATCCTTCTGACGAAGTGGATAAAAACCAGCTGGCCATCAAGCCTGTCATGTCGGTAAAGGCAAACATCATCCATCTGAAAGACGTTCCTGAGAACTTCTCGGTAGGTTACGGAAGAAAATTCATCTCAAAACGTCCAAGCAAAATCGCCACTTTGGCTTTAGGCTATGCGGACGGATATCCGAGACCTTACTCTCAGTTTGCTAAGGTTCTGGTAAACGGATGCGTCGCTCCTGTAGCCGGAAACATCTGCATGGATCAGTGCATGGTAGACGTGACCGACGTTCCCGATGTCAAGATAGGCGACGAAGTGATAATAATGGGTACCGATGGTAAGAACACTATTCTGGCAGATGATATAGCCAGAGCTACCGGAACCATAAATTACGAGATCGTATGCGCCTTTGGCCAGAGGCTCCCTAAAGTGTATGTAAAATAGAGAATTCGGTCAAATATTGTGAAAAGAAGCCTAAGACCGCTTTGCCGTATACGAAATAAGACAATATTTTTTAAAAATGATGGCGTAGTCCGTTTTAAAGCGGTCTACGCCGTTTTTTATGAAGAAAACGCCTTTTTATATCTCTTTTTTAAATTTTGCCGAGACATTGTTTTACTCGTTCTCCACAGGAGAGAAGTCATTGCTCAGTCAATCATTTAATTTTTCTCAGATGCCTTGACATGATAAGCCCAGTGTCACATAATAAGAAAAAACTTGGCAATACATTTTTTATTATATTAGAGGTGTGTCATGGAAATAAAGCGTGATTTATATTTGAATAAATTAATTCGCAGAGAACATAACGGACTAATTAAAATAGTTACGGGCATCCGCAGGTGTGGAAAATCCTATCTGCTATTTAATCTATTTCATCAATATCTGCTGAATAAAGGCATAAAAGAAGATCATATTATCGAAGTCGCCTTAGATAATATTAAACACAGCGAATTGCGCAAGCCCAAAGCGATGTTTGAGTATGTCGAGAAGCAAATTACCGATGATGACTTATACTATATCATTCTTGATGAAGTACAGCTGCTTGATGACTTTGTTGATGTCCTTAACGGATTTTTGCATATTAAAAATGCTGATGTCTACGTTGCAGGCAGCAATTCTAAGTTCTTATCCAGCGATGTAGTTACAGAATTCAGAGGTAGAGGCGACGAGATTCATATGTTGCCGCTTTCGTTCAGAGAGTTTGTAACGGTATATGGAAACGATATTGGAGAAGCCTGGGATGATTATGTAAACTACGGCGGTCTTCCGCTTGTACTGACAAGGCAAGACCCGGAGGAAAAGGAGGAGTATCTGCTTTCTCTCTTTAAGGAACTGTATCTGACAGATATCATTGAGCAGCACAAGATCCGCAATATAGAAGAATTTAACGAACTCATAGATATACTTGCATCTTCCGTCGGCTCTCTCACAAACCCTTTAAAATTATCACGGACTTTCAAAAACGTAAAGAACAAAACCATCAGCGATGTTACGTTGACGAAGTATCTTGGCTATCTTGAAGATTCGTTTTTAATTAACAAGGCTGTCCGTTTTGATATTAAAGGAAAGAAATATATTGGCTCGCCTGCGAAATACTATTTTGAAGACGTAGGGCTTCGCAACGCTCGTCTTAATTTTCGCCAGACCGAGGAAAATCATATTATGGAAAACATCATCTACAACGAACTGCGTTATCGCGGATACCGTGTAGATGTAGGCGTAGTAGAGATCTACGGCCGCGACAAAGAAACGAGAAAGACCACAAAGAAAAGCTATGAAGTCGATTTTGTCGCCACCAAAGGAAATCAAAAATATTATATTCAATCGGCATCTTCTCTTGCTTCACCTGAAAAAAAGCTGCAGGAAGAAAAATCACTGCGTAATATTCCCGATTCGTTTACAAAAATCATAGTTGTTGGAGGTGATAAAAAACCGCGCCGTGACGAAAACGGATTTATCATGATAGGAATCAAACAATTCTTGCTGAACGAAGAATTGATGTCATAGCTTTTTCAATTTGCTTCAAAGCTTTTGCCAACATTCCTTAAGAGACTGATCTATCACCACGTCTGCCGCTCTCTCTATGTCAAAAGCTTCAAAGTAAGCCGTCTCCATAGGTATCCACTTTTCTTTGAATATCTTTGCTTTTTCGCTGCCGTTTCTGGCAGTTATCCTTTGTTCCTGCAAGCCGGAGTCTATCTTCATAAAAATCTTCATGTCGTATATGTCCCTCAGCTCAGGTCTGAGGGCGTAAGCGCCTTCTACTATGACAAGACCTCCTGCTTTTATGCGGCGACTGGCGGTTATCTCCATGCGAGAGCAGTCGAATACTCCATACTCAAAATCTCTTCCCGATCTCAAGGCTTCCGCAACCTCCGCTTCAAATCTCTCGTAGTGGACGTTGCCTCCGGGGGAAGATAACCTCTCCTGTGTTCTGAGCTCTGGAGGAAGAAAAAAATCGTCCATATGTATCACGCATCCGTCCAGTTCTTCTGCCAGCCGGGCGGCCAGAGTGCTCTTTCCGGAGGCGGCCATTCCGTCTATGGCTATCACTGCCCTGCCTCCCTTTTCTTGAAGCAGAGTACAGATATGCTCTTTTAGTCTATCCTTCATTTCTTGAGAAGCCCTCCAACCAATACAAAGTAAGATGGAAGTTTACCCTCCTGTACCCACTCTAACTCTATACCCATCAGCTTGCTTACTGTCAGTCCTACGTTGCCTCCGATGGATTCTATAGAATATCTCATGTCGCCCGGGCGCCTGCAGGGCTCGCCCAGAGGTCTGCTGCAACCTTCGCCTTTGCACATGCTGCAGCTGCCTGCGCTGAGAGAAACCGATCCGGGAAAGAACTTCTCCATGTCGTACAGTTCTTCACTCATGCCGGCCTTTACTTCCTCCATTATCCTCTTTCCCTCTTTGGGCCCGGTCCCTTCTTCAAATATTATCTTCCGGGCTATGATGTGCAATTCCGAAAACTGGTTCCAAAAATCCTCCGGCTCAAAGTCATACGGAGGGCATGACCATACGGCATTGTAATTGGGACATTCTTTGCAGTATTCTATGAATTCCGCCACGTTGACATACTCCCTGATGTATTCTTTTACGCTTATATCCCGCTGGTATTTTTGAATATCGTACATGATATTTTTCTCCTTTTACTCACTTTAAGTATATCATAATCTGCTTTTTTATGGTAAAATAATCTTAATTATTTTCGCGGAGGTCATCATGGCTTTTGGTCTGTTCAAGAAAACAAAAAAAGCAGATATTATCATATATAACGGCATCATCATGACGCAGAATCCCGATCTTCCGGCGGCAGAGGCCGCAGCCATAAGAGACGGCCTGATAATAGCCGTAGGAGACTCGGATACAATGGAAGAGCTGAGAGACGGCGAAACACAGATGATCGATCTCTGCGGCAGATACGTCACCCCGGGCCTCATAGATATCTATTCGAATCACGCCAAAAAAGTTTTTGACGGCCGGTTTCTCGATCTGTCTCAGTGTTCTGATATGGAGAACATCTCAGAGAAGGTAGCCGCCTGGTCTTTGGATCATCCCGATGAGGAAATGATCTTCGGCTACGGCTACAGCGAAAGAGCTCTATGCGGCGAAGATCCCTCTTCTGATTTCGTAACGAAGTTCTTAGACAGAGGCTGCCAGGACAGACCGGTAGTGTTGCTGTGCGAGAGCAGCGTTTCTTGTATATTGAACAGCGCCGCTTCGGATATAGTCAGAGAAACTGCCGAAGAAGAGATGGTGCAGTATGTCACGACTCCTTATATTCTCGGGCTCTTTGTGCCCTTCGATTTTGAGGAGACGCAAAAGGCTGCAAAAGACCTCATGGCCGTCAGCCTTGCAAAAGGCGTGACTTGCTGTCTTGGCGCCGGCGCACCTGATTACTTTGATACCTTGTACCAGGAGACTTTGATGAGCTTACACAACGAAGAAAATCTTAATCAGAGATTTTACAGCTCGTATATGATGAATCGCCCTCTTTTTCCCAAGGGCGTGATCCACAGGCTCATGGTCAGAAAAACCATGTGCAACGAAATAGACGGACTCATCAATTCTGACATATGCCATGTATATCTAAATGCGTCCTCCTGCCCTGTTGAATTTTCTTTCGACTCTCTGAAAAAGATACTGACAGAAGTCGCAGATAAAGGTTTTTCGATATACGTTACCGCCGTAGATTCTGAAGATCTTGACATGGCGGCCGGCAGTCTGGAATATATAAGAAACAAAGGGTATAAGAATATCTTCGTCATAGATTCTCCTCACCGAATCGACACATCTGATTTTGTTCATTGGGAAAGCGCATACTATATGCCCCCGCGGGAAAAAATATTTTCTATGAGCACGGAGGAGTTCATACGAAGTCTCACCGCCGAGGCGGCTCAGATCATCGGGGCGGACTGCTGTCTGGGTTCCATAGAGAGGGGAAAGCGCGCAGATATGGCCGTATTCGATAAGGATCCGCTGTCTATGACTCCCCAAGAATTTTGGGATTATCCCGCTTACATGACTATTTTTAACGGTATCGTCGTTTAATTTGATATGGAGGTTATTACAAAATGAAAAAACTGTTATCCCTGATCCTGACCTTTGCTCTGTGCCTGGCCATGGCCTCATGTACACAGGAAACTGAGCCTAAGGTCCCTGAAAACATCGTCAATCCTATAGGCGTATCTATTTCCATACAAGATAACCCTGAGGACGATGTGACTGTAGATGGTTTTCAGGCTGTCGAGAAGACCGATTTTACGGTAGAGGAAGGCACTAACGTCCTTGACGCCACCCAGCTATTTTGTATCTCCAACGATATTCCCATCCAGCTGGACTCGGCAGGCACCTATATAGCGTCCATGTCCGGAGCCGGTGAAAAAGATGTAGAGACCACCACCGGATGGGTGTATAAAATCAACGGCGAGGACGTAAGCGTGGGAGCAAACGAAAAAATTCTTGAAGACGGAGACGAAATTTCTTGGGAATTTATTGACTTTACGTCATATGGGTGGTAAAATAAGAATATAATTTTTATTTAGCAAACTTTCCTTCTTTTATTGAATACACACACTTTCAGAAAAAGCACCTCGTATGAGGTGCTTTTTCGTTTTTGAAATCATCACTCTTTTTCTATATCCTCGATCGTTCCCACGAACTTGGCCTGCAGCACGTTGCGTTTATAATCGTCGCTGTCCTCAGTGCAGGTGGAAAGAGTCAGTATCTGTTCTCCGTTTTCCGGAGCCTTCGTATTCTTATATGTGTTCTTGCTGTTTATCAGATCGAGATATTCTTTATAATTGGCGTCTCCCGAGGCAAACACCGTAAAAGTCCCGTCTTCGATGCCGGCCGTATACGCGGCAAAAATTTCGTATTTGTTCCAGGTTCCGTCCGGAAGGAGTACGTACACGTAAGGATGTTCATCTCTGTATTCTTCCTTGAAAAACTTGTCCAGAGTGCCGAACATGGCTCCGTTATGCATGTTATGGCCGTATATTATCGTATGAATATCCGAAAAGTCACCGCTGTTTAAAGCCTCCAGGAAGATACTTCCGGCTCCCAGATATTCCTTCTCATAAGTACGGAACAGATAGTACTGGTTGTCCCTTCCCTGAAGCACAGGATAACTTATATCCGTATCCTTTATATATATCCAGCCTTTGACATCTCCGTTCTTTTCTATCAGCGCCGGAAGATCTACATAGCTTATGGAGCCGTCGTCGCTTCTCACTACAAAATCATCGTTGGCGTTATTATAGTAATCGTCTATTTCCTTATAATCCATCAGGATACCGACTACCTTATAGAGAGCGAACAAAAATACTGCTATACATATCAGCATGAGCACAGTGTACACTCCCTTATTTTTCTTAGGTTTCTTGTTTGCTGTTTTTTCCATCGATTACCTCATAAAATATAATTTTCCAGCACCTGATCTTCAAAATCAAAATCCTCTATCTGAAGATAATACTCGGCGCAGTCTATCAAAGCTTTCATAGGGCACAGGCCGATGACCTCCGAACCGATTACGGTCGCTCCATATCTTTTGGCTTCGCTCTTGACCAGTTCTGTCACCCTGTAGAGAGGCGTGACTCTGAAATCAGTCATATTTATGGATACCTGGGCTATATTTCTGTCTTCCAGCATAAATCCCATGGCTTTGACATTGGCAAGACCCCCGTCTTTTTCTCTTATGATCTTGGCTATATTCTTGGCTATCTGTACGTCGGAAGTGCTCAGATTCAGGTTGTAGGCCACCAGAGGAGGTCTTGCGCCCACCGCGCATACTCCGCCTGTAGGATTTATTCTGGCTCCTCCAAAGTCAGGTTCCCATTCAGGATCTTTGACTTTTTCGGCCATTCCCTCAAACTGACCCTTTCTTATGGCTGCCAGATTCCTTCTGCCTTCTTTTCTGGCCGACATCTCATATAGAAATACAGGAAGATCTGCTTCTTCTGCCAGCCTTTTTCCTACGATGTTGGAAAGTTCTATACATTCTTCATTTGTAGCGTCCTTTACAGGTACGAAAGGCATCACGTCCACACATCCCATCCTCGGATGTTCCCCCGTATGCTTGGTGAGATCGATGAGCCTTACGGCCTCTTTAGCCAGTTTTACGCTGGCTTCTTCTACTGCCTTAGCGTCGCCTATGTAAGTTATGACTGTCCTGTTGTGGTCAGGGTCCGATGAATAGTTCAGCAGAGTGCATCCTGCCGTGGTCCTTATCTGATCTACGCAGGCCTCTATGACCTCTTTATTTCTTCCCTCTGAAATATTAGGGATACTTTCTATGATCTGAGCCATCTTCTTTCTCCTTTTTAATATTTGTCAGAAATATCTGCGCCTCTAAAGCGATTCGAGGACTTCTTCATATATCTTTTCCGCCGTCTTCTGAGCCCGAACTACCATCGACTCGGCCGCCTCAAAGCCGGCGGCTATGGCCTCATCTTTTATGGAAGGTAGATTTATCTTCACGTTCAGATACGCTCCTTTTAAACCGGCCAGCAGGTTGAGGGCGGCTACCCCCAGATCCGAAGCAGCGTTGGGATTTGATTTTCCTACGATCTTTTGGGTTATCTCGAGACCTTTCATACAGAGCGCCATAGTCTCATAAGGAACTTCCGTAGCCGTCACGGTATCCTCCTGTATGGCTTTGCTTCTTGCGGCTTTCTGCTCATCTGTGTCCTTCGGCAGCTTAAAGGCGGCCGACACCTTATTAAAAGCCTCGGTATCCTTGTCAATTCCTATAATCAGTTCATCGTAAATTGACAATATGTCATCTTTCACTCGGACGCACAGGTCTCTGTGCTGGCTGTATTTCTCCTTAGGTATGGTCAGATCGCACACCATGGCTACAAGAGCCGCTCCCTGAGCCGCCGAAAGGGCGCTGACCGAACCGCCTCCCGGAGCAGGAGCGTCAGAAGATAGAATATTCAGGTAATCCCTCACGGGCATATCAACTAATTTCATGTATCACTTTTCCTTTCTTTATGACAATGTGCGCTAAATTAGATCCGAATCTATAGCAGAGAGTCTCCATGTCCGGGGCGTTCCATATCACCAGATCTGCCTGTTTGCCTTCTTCCAGCGTTCCGGTCTCCTCTCCCCTTCCTATGGCGCAGGCCGGGTTGATGGTGACGGCCGTCAGCACCTCTTCAGGAGTCATCCTGTATTTGAGATATCCCAGGTTCATGACAAACTGCAGATTCAGCGATGGGCACGATCCGGGATTAAAATCCGAAGCTATGGCTACCGGTATCTCATATTCGTCTATCATCCTCCTTACAGGGGCGAAGGCCGCTCCTAAATAAAAGGATGTAGCCGGAAGACACATGGCTGTGGTTCCACCCTCTGCCAGCGATTTCATGCCTTCTTCGTTTATGACGATAAGATGCTCTGCGGAGGCTGCTTTCATCTTGCCTGCCAGTACCGAACCGCCTATGGACTCTATTTCGTCGGCGTGGATCTTAAGTCCGAAACCAAGCCGGCGGGCTTTTTCCAGATAAGTCCTGCTCTGAGAAACGTTGAAGACAGAATCTTCCGTAAATATATCCACATATTCGGCCAGACCCTGTTCTTTGACATAAGGCATCATTTCCTCGCAGCAGATCTTTATATATTCTTCTTCTCTCCCTTTCCACTTTTCTTCCACGGCGTGGGCAGCCATGAAAGTAGCGACTATGTCCATAGGATGATTATCATTCAGTTCTTTGAGAACTTTCAGCATTTTGACTTCTGTTTCAAGCTCAAGACCGTACCCGCTCTTAGCCTCGCAGGTAGTCACCCCCAGGTTCATCATCTCGTTTAGGAACCCTTCTGTCTTTTGGTATAACTGTTCAAAAGAGGCCTCTCTGGTCTTTCTGACAGTATCCATTATGCCGCCTCCGGCTCTCAGAATATCCAGATATCCTGCTCCCTTGAGCTTGAGAGGTATCTCGTTCTGCCTGTATCCTCCAAACACGAGGTGGGTATGTCCCTCTACCAGTCCGGGAGTAACCAGGGCTCCCCCGGCGTCTATCACTCTGTCCGCTGAGGTTTCGCAGCATGCGAGATCTTCGCCCCGGGCGATCTTTTCTATAACTTTGTCCCTTATGAACACGGCCGCATCTTTAAGCTTGATATTCTCTCCCTGCGCTCTGCCTCTGTGGCTGAAACTGCCCGAAGGCGTCTGAAGGGTACCTATGTTTTTTACCAATAAAGTCGTCATCTACCTGTCCTCTTCTGTCAGAATCTCTCTGGCCTTCTTATATTTCTCACGCCACCAAAGTTTCTGCTCCATGTCGGCTTCGTCTCCTTCGGCAGGTAGCCTCGTCTCGTCAGAATTATGAGCCAGATCTGCCAATTTCACCTTTTTTGCCACTGGATTGGCTTTTATAGCCCTCACATACTCGAAGTAATCCGTTCCTTCGGCGTGAGTCAGAAGCCTCAGGGCTTCGATGACCTCACGGGGAAATTCTTCTTCAAGTTCTTCTAATGTATAGGAAGTGTCCTCGGCTACATCGTGCAGCCAAGCTGCGCAGCATGAAATCTCATCGTCCATCTGCTCAGCAAGATGAGCGGGATGAAATATGTAGGGGATTCCTCCCTTGTCCTTTTGTCCCAGGTGAGCGTCATATGCCAGAGTCATGGCCTTTTTTGTCAAAGGTGTATATATCATATTTGTCAGCCTTACCTCCTATTTTACAAACTTATCTACCGTCTTGTCAACAAGAGTATCATCAGCTATATAAGGAATAGTTATATGTCCTCTTCCTTTGTAGTTTCTGTTGTATTCCACCGATGTGGCCAGCGCGTTTTCGTTTCTGGCCCAGTTTCTTCTGGCGACGCCTCCCATTACGTCCCACATCATGGCAGATTTTATTATCTCGTCGGTTCGCCTGCTTCCGTCCAGCAGCAGTCCGAAGCCTCCGTTTATGGCCTTTCCTATTCCTACTCCTCCGCCGTTATGGAGGGCGCACAGCGACATTCCTCTGGCCGCATTGCCCGCAAAACACTGCACAGCCATATCGGCCATGACGTTAGAACCGTCTTTGATATTGGAAGTTTCTCTGAAAGGCGAATCCGTTCCCGAAACATCGTGGTGATCTCTTCCCATCATTACGGGACCAATCTTTCCCTCTCTGACCAGCTCGTTAAATTTAAGGGCTATCCTCGTTCTTCCCTCGGCGTCTTGGTAGAGTATTCTCGCCTGAGTTCCCACTACCAGTTTGTTGGCTTTAGCGTCTCTTATCCAGACCCAGTTGTCTCTGTCCTGAGCCCTGCGGCCGGGATCTATACACTCCATGGCCGCCTTGTCAGTCGCGTCAAGATCTTCCGGCTTTCCTGACAGGCATACCCACCTGAAAGGCCCGTAGCCGTAATCGAACAGCACAGGACCCATTATATCCTCCACGTATGAAGGCCATATGAAACCGTCCTTATCGTCGTATCCGTTTTTAGATATTTCTTTTATGCCTGCGTCATACATGGCCTTCATGAAAGAATTTCCGTAGTCAAAGAAATAAGTTCCCGCTTCTGTCAGCGCCTTTATGGCTTTATAATGTCTGTGGAGCGTCTCATCTACTTCCTTGCAGAAAAGCTCCCTGTCCTCATGGAGCAGCTTCGTCCGCTCTTCAAAGGTCATCCCTGCCGGACAGTACCCACCGTTGTACACATTGTGGCACGAAGTCTGATCTGACAGCAGGTCTATGTGAAATTTCTTCTCTGCCGCAGCTTCAAGCAAATCTACTATATTGCCATGGTAGGCTATGGAAATGCTTTCGCCGGCGGCCAGCTTTTGCCGGGCGAGAGAAAATATCTCGTCTATGTCCTCCATTATGACCTCGACCCAGCCTTGATCATGTCTTGTCTCTATTCTCGATCTGTCTACTTCGGCGAATATGCCTACGGCTCCCGCTATGTTGGCGGCCTTAGGCTGAGCGCCGCTCATGCCTCCGAGTCCGGAGGAAACAAATGTGTGACCCTTTAGATCTCCTTGCTCTGCGACGCCCAGATATTTTCTTCCGGCGTTGAGTATGGTGTTGAAAGTGCCGTGTACTATGCCCTGAGGCCCTATGTACATCCAGCCTCCGGCAGTCATCTGTCCGTAATTAGCTACTCCCATCTCTTCGGCGATCTCCCAGTCGTCCAAATTGTCATACATGCCTATCATCATCGAGTTGGTTATGACTACTCTGGGCGCTTCCGGCTTTGATGGGAACAGTCCCAAGGGGTGTCCCGATTCCACGACGAGAGTCTGCTCTTCTGTCAGTTCTTCGAGATATCTCTTTATCAGTCTGTACTGGAGCCAGTTCTGACAGACCTGGCCCGTCTCTCCGTATGTAACCAGCTCGTAAGGATAGAGGGCGACTTCAAAGTCTAAATTGTTCTCTATCATCACCTGAAAGGCCTTGCCCGCTAAGCACCTGCCCTTGTATTCACTTATAGGCTTTCCGTAAATCCTGCCTTCCGGCCTGTATCTGTATGCGTATATTCTTCCCCGTGTAGCAAGCTCTTCCATGAATTCGGGAGCAAGTTTTTCGTGAAGTTCTTCCGGCACATATCTGAGGGCGTTTTTCAGGGCTATCTTAGTCTGTTCTTTAGTAAGCCTGAAGCCTCTGTCGGGCGCTCTTCTTATTCCCTCATTAAATTGCGGATAGTCCGGGTAGTCGTTTCCCAGTTTTATAGTCATAGCTTCGCATATAGCCGTGTTGTCCAGCATGTTATTCCCTCCTGATTTCTATTTGATCGTCACAATCTTTTCTACTGCTTCAAGCAGAGAACCGTCTTTTATCATCTCATCGAATTTCGTCAGATGATCGTGCATTATCACGTCTTTATCTATCGGATCCACAACGCTCCTTATATGATCGTAGGCGGCTTTGGTGGCCTGCGCCAGCTTATCTATGCCTCCCTCTCCCATCTCCTGCCGCAGCCAGATGGCCTGTGCGGCGGCGGCGATCTCAATCCCCAGCACCTTCTGGGCGTTATCTAAAACCATGGCCGCAGTCCTTGCAGAAGTAGTACCCATGGAAACATGATCCTCCTGGTTAGCCGAAGACGGAATGGAGTCCACCGAAGCCGGATGGTCGTAGATCTTATTCTCCGATACCATAGAAGCGGCCGAATACTGAGCTATCATGAAACCCGAGCAGACTCCGCCGTATTTTGTCAGGAACGCCGGTAGGCCCTCCGACAAGGCCGGATTCACCAGCCTTTCTATCCTTCTCTCCGACACGTCGGCAAGTTCTGATACGGCTATCTTGAGAAAGTCAAAAGTAAGCGCCATAGGCTGGCCGTGGAAATTTCCTCCACTTATGACTTCGTCCTCATCGGGAAATACGATAGGATTATCTGTCACTGCGTTTATTTCTCTGGATACCATCTCATAAGCATATCTCACGGCGTCTCTGGTGGCGCCGTGTATCTGAGGCGCGCATCTCAGCGTATACGGGTCCTGTACCTTATGCTGCTGCAGCGGCAGAGCGTTGCCGGATCCTTCCAAAAGCGCCAGCAGATTCTCCGCCGACTCTTTCTGGCCCAGATGTCCTCTCAAGTCGTGTATCTTATGGTCGTAGGCCTTTTTTATGGCGTGAAGGGCCTCTCCTGTCATGGCGCAGGCCAAATCAGCTATCTTTTGCAAGGCCATGGCGTCCCACAGGACATTGACTCCCACTGCCGTCATCATCTGAGTGCCGTTGTTGAGAGCAAGCCCCTCCTTGGCCGCCAGAACCACCGGAGTTATCCCCGCCTTTTCCATAGCCTCAGAGGCGGTGATCACCTCTCCCTTATATTCGGCTTTACCTTCTCCTATGAGTCCCAATGCTATATGGGACAGAGGAGCCAGATCGCCGGAAGCGCCCAGGGAACCTTTTTGCGGGACTATAGGGTGAACGCCTCTGTTGAGCATATCTATAAGAGTCTTAAGAGTCGATAATCTTATGCCCGAATTGCCTCTGGCCAGAGCATTGCATCTTAAAAGCATGGCCGCTCTCACCTGCTCTCTCGGGTAAGCCTCTCCCATGCTGCAGGTGTGGCTTATTATCAGATTTCGCTGCAGCTTCTCTGTCTCCTCGTTTGAGATCACCACATTGGAAAACTTTCCGAACCCTGTGGTAAGGCCATATATCACGGCCTTTTCTGCAAGCTTTTTTTCGATATAATCTCTTGCCTTCTGTACGTTTTTTTCCGCTTCGCCTGTCAACTTCACTTCTTCATCGTTTCTGCAGACTCGAATCACTTCTTCGACCGTAAGGTCTCGTCCGTTTATAAGAACCATACTCCACTCTCCATTCATATCTCGCGCAAGCTTTGAATAATTATACACACATGCGCTAACTTTCTTGTACATATTATTATACAATCTTTTCAATGATTTTTCTACGTTTTTTTGTTCTATTATCGTTGATTTCATGCCATTTTAGCGGTTTTTTGCCGGGAAATCGCCGCTGCGTTTCTTCAATTTAATGCAATAAATTTATAACGTTATAAACCAATCATGTAGTGCATAATGTATACAAGTCTGTCATGTTTTTATGCAAGTCTCCTGACCTGTTGAAAATAGTGATTTTTAAGTCATTTCATCTTTTCAGAGACTTTCACTTGCTTTTAATAATAAATCCGCCGCCGGAATTTTATCCGGCGGCGCTGAAGTTTCAGATTTTATTCATTTTTTATGCGAATCCTATGGCCATCCCGATCATCCTGACTATAAAAGCGCATATCCACGCTATGAGGCACTGACCTATCACTACGAACATCGCCCATCTTCCGCCCAGTTCTCTCTTGATAGAGGCAACCGCTGCCACGCAAGGAGTATAGAGGAGACAGAAGACCAAAAGAGATATGGCCGAAAGCGGCGTCAGTATGGAGGTAATAGCCTCTGCGTCCTTGAGGAGCACCGACAGAGTGGATACTACACTTTCTTTTGCCATAAATCCCGCTATCAGAGCCGTAGATATTCTCCAGTCTCCGAATCCCAGCGGAGCAAACAAAGGCGCGATGAATCCCGCTATGACCGCCAGCATACTGTCGTGAGAATCATCTACTATGTTCAGTCTGAAATCAAAGGTCTGGAGGAACCAGACTACGATGGACGCGATGAATATTATGGTGAAGGCTCTCTGTAAAAAATCTCCGGCCTTGTCCCACAGCAGCCTTGCTACATTTTTCGCTCCCGGCATCCTGTAATTGGGAAGTTCCATGACAAAGGGAACGGCTTCGCCCCTGAACATGAAGCCTTTAGATACGAGAGCTGCCAGTATTCCGACGATTATTCCCGTAAAATACAAGGCTACCATTATCAGCGCGCCTTTTCCCGGGAAAAAAGCCGCCGTGAAAAATCCGTATATAGGCAATTTGGCGGTACAGCTCATAAAAGGCGTAAGCATTATGGTCATCCGGCGGTCCCTCGCCGAGGGAAGCGTCCTGGCGGCCATGACTCCGGGCACTGTGCATCCGAAGCCTATGAGCATAGGGACTATACTTCTTCCCGAGAGACCTATCTTTCTGAGCAGTTTATCCATGACAAAGGCGATCCTGGCCATATATCCGCTGTCCTCAAGAAGCGACAGAAAGAAGAACAGCGTGACTATTATTGGAATAAAGCTCAGCACGCTTCCAACGCCGTTGAAGATTCCGTCTATTATCAGAGAGTGAAGCGCCGGATTTACATTAAAATATATGAGCCATGCGTCCACTTCTATGGTAAGCCAATCTATACCTGATTCCAAAAGGCCTTGGAGCCAGGCGCCTATGACATTGAAAGTCAGCCAAAATATCAGAGCCATGATACAGACGAAAGCCGGTATCGCCGTATATTTGCCTGTGAGAAATTTATCTGCTCTGCGGCTCCTCTCATGTTCTCTGCTCTCTTTAGGCTTGACCACAGTCGCCGCGCAGAGTCTCTGTATAAAGTCAAACCTCATGTCGGCGATAGCAGCCGATCGGTCAAGGCCTCTTTCGGCCTCCATCTGGCTGATTATATGCTCTATGATTTCTTTTTCGTTTTCACTGAGATTCAGAGCCTTAAGGACTCTCTCGTCCCCTTCGGCCAATTTGCTGGCCGCAAATCTTAAGGGGATACCGGCCGTAGCGGCGTGATCTTCTATCAAGTGCATGATCCCGTGCAGACATCTGTGTACTGCACCTCCGTGCTGATCTTTTCTGCAAAAATCAGTCCTGCCCGGTTTTTCCCGGTTTCGGGCTATATGAACGGCGTGAGCCACCAGCTCGTCTATCCCCTCGTTTTTAGAAGCGGAAATAGGAACTACGGGAATTCCCAGCATGGCCTCCATCTCGTTTATATCTATAGTGCCTCCGTTGCCCCTGACTTCATCCATCATGTTAAGGGCCAGGACTACGGGAGTATCCAGCTCCATCAGCTGCATGGTCAGATACAGATTTCTTTCTATGTTGGTGGCATCAACTATATTTATAATGCCGTCCGGCTTTTCTCCCAGTATAAATTCTCTCGAGACGATCTCCTCGCTGCTGTAGGGCGAAAGGGAATATATTCCCGGAAGGTCGGTGACTTTAGTCTCGGGATAACCTTTTATCGACCCGCTCTTCTGATCCACGGTGACGCCGGGAAAATTCCCCACATGCTGGTTGGCTCCCGTCAGCTGATTGAAGAGAGTAGTCTTTCCGCAGTTCTGGTTTCCCGCCAAGGCAAAAGTGATCTGTTTTCCTCCGGCAAGGGGCGCAGCGTCTGTCTCGACATGATACCGTCCTTCTTCTCCGAGCCCGGGGTGTTCACCTCGCCTCTCAGACCTCTTGCCTTTTGCCCGTTTACCTTCCCCTGCGCTACGGCAGTTTTCCCGGCATTGGCGGCACGAGCCTGCCATGGAATAAAGCCCCGATATGCAGTTTTCCGCCTCTTGATTTTCAGAAGCTTCTCTGATAGTGCTTTCGTCTATCTCTATCTTTTCGGCGTCAGCCAGTCTTAAAGTCAGCTCGTAACCGTGGATGCGAAGTTCCATGGGATCTCCCATGGGAGCATATTTTACGACAACTGCTCTTGCCCCCGGAATCACTCCCATATCGAGAAAATGCTGGCGAAGGGAGCCCTCCCCTCCTACTTTTTTAATTACTGCGCTTTTTCCTATCTTCAGATCTTTAAGTGTCATATCTGTGTAAACTCCCGGCAAATACCTCTGTAATCTTCTGCGTACACGCTTCCCTTGTTCCATATAAAAGTGAAATCGTGTTCAACGACAAAGTCCTTCAATACTATCTCTTTCAGATTCCCTCGTTTTATCTCTTCTGAGGCTGCGATCTCATACAAGAATGTAACGCCGCAGTCAGCCTTCACAAGCTGTACTATGGCCGGAAGGCTGTCCACCTCCATGCACCTTTGGAAGTCCCCTATCTCCATGCCGTGAGCCTCCAGGTTCTTTTCCATTATGTCTCTCGTTCCCGACCCTTTTTCCCTGATGATGAGGCGTTCTTTCACGAGGTCCTTGAGACGATGCGGAAATCTCTCGAAAATGTGACTGGCGGCGCACACCGGTATATATCTCTCGGTGGAAAATCTGACGTGATCATACTCGTCCTTAGGGAAATATCCCTCTATGACAGCAAAATCTATCTGCTGTTTTTTCAGTTTCTCCAGCAAGTCGTCAGTATTGGCTACCGTCATCTCGATCTTTATTTCCGGATGCCTGTCTGCATATCTCTTAAGGGGTCTCACTATAGCGTAGTCCCCCACCGTCATGGTGGCGCCCATGCGGCAGAGGGAAGTCTTTTCGCTGAGCTGTCTCATCCTTCCCCGAAGAGATTTGTCGTCGCTTTTGATAGTTCTGGCAGTCATGAGCAGAAGTCTGCCGGCCTCTGTAAGGACAAGCTGTTTCTTCTCATAGCGCAGCAGACGTACTCCGTACAGCTCCTCCAGGTATCTGATATGCTGAGATACGGCGGGCTGAGTCATGTTGAGTTCTCTGGCGGCCCGCGTATAGCTCATATTGTCGCAAACGCATATAAAGGTATTTATCCTGTGATCTAACATTTGACTATCCTCATCTGCTTGAAATTTCTTTTATTATAATATATTTTTATGATTAAATAAATATGTATAATTTTACTTTATGAAAATTTCATGTTATATTTATCCATGGCATTTTAACTACTATAAAAGAGAGGCTTTGCAAATGAACTTCATAAAAAATAATTCGGCAGGTATCTTTCTATGTCTTGCCATAGCCCTGCCGTCGTGGCTGCTGGGCCGTCTGTTTCCCGTCATAGGAGGCGCTATCATCTCTATACTGGCAGGAATGACAGCAGCTCTTTTTATCAAGGACAGGCAAAAATTTGAAAAAGGCATAAAATTCACTTCTAAGAAAATACTCCAGTGGGCCGTAATCCTTCTGGGTTTTGGCATGAACTTAACTGTGATATTAGAGATAGGCCGCCAGTCCCTTCCTATAATCATAAGTACTATAACTGCTTCTCTGATTATCGCTTATGCGCTCCACAGAGCCATGAAAATACCGCCTAAGATCTCTACTCTGGTGGGGGTAGGCTCCTCCATCTGCGGCGGTTCTGCCATAGCTGCTACTGCCCCTGTCATCGATGCAGACGATGAAGAAGTGGCCCAGGCTATCTCTGTCATCTTCTTCTTCAATGTCCTGGCCGCTCTCATATTTCCTGCTGCCGGAGGCTTTTTAGGATTTTCTCAAACGGACGGAAATGCTTTCGGTATCTTCGCAGGTACGGCCATAAACGATACGTCCTCTGTCACTGCGGCAGCTTCCACCTGGGACAGCGTTTACGGCTTAGGGTCGTCCACTCTCGATACGGCAGTCACCGTCAAGCTGACGAGAACTCTGGCTATAATACCCATAACTCTCATTCTGGCTTTTTTGCGTGCGCGAAAAGCAAAGAAATCCGATTCTGCCGGAAATGTGAGCATTAAGAAGATATTTCCCTTCTTTATACTTTATTTTATAGCGGCTTCGATTATTACTACCGTATGCGTATCGGCAGGGGTAGATGTATCTGTGTTCTCGCCTCTTAAAGAACTGAGCAAATTCTTCATAGTCCTGGCCATGGCGGCTATAGGCCTCAACACAGACATAGTCAAACTCATAAAAACAGGCGGCAAGCCTCTGACTTTGGGGTTCTGCTGCTGGGCAGGAATAACTGCCGTAAGCCTTATCATGCAGCATGCGCTGGGAATATGGTGAGCAAGCGATAAAGAAGAAGGGAGCCGGCGTAAGCCTGCTCCCTTCTATATTACTGTCATTATCTATTGTGTTTTTCGATGGCTTCTGCCATGCGGCGAAGGCCTTCTTCTATAGTAGCCCTCGGCATAGCCAGATTCAGCCTTATATAACCTTTGGCATTATCCACAAACAACCCGTCGCCGCCCTCCAGAAGTACGCCGGAATTGTTGGCGAAGAACAGCGGGAGATCTTCCACGTCAGGCAAAACTCTGCTCATATCCACCCACGCAAAATATGTGGCCGCAGGAACAGTGAAGCGGGCCTGCGGAATATTTTCCTTGAGAAATCTGTCCACCATTCTAAAGCTTTCATCTATATATTCTTTTAATTCTGAAAGCCACCTGCCGCCGTGCTGGTAGGCCGCCTTGTGAGCTGCGACAGAGAGAGGATTGGCAGCGCCGATATTCTTGTCTCTGTCCTGGAATCTGTTTCTTTCTTCTTCGTCTCTTATTATGATGTTAGAAAACAACATGCCGGCCAGATTGAAAGTCTTGCTTGCAGATATGGTAGTTATGAGCTTTTTGTATTCAGGCATGATCTTTCCCATAGGTATATGAGAAAGTCCCGTCCTTATGAGATCGCAGTGGATCTCATCCGATACTATCCACAAGTCGTTTTTGGCGGCGATATCTGCTATCTTTTCAAGCTCTTTACGAGTCCAGATGCGGCCCGAAGGGTTATGAGGATTGCAGAGCATCAGAAGCCTGACTTTAGGGTCTGCGGCCTTCTGGGCAAAATCCTCAAAGTCTATCTCAAATCTTCCCTCTGACTTTTTAAGAGGTGATTTTACAAGTTCAACGCCATTATACTCGCAGGCATGGAGGAAGAATCCGTAGGCCGGAGTCATAGTCAGCACTTTTTCGTCTTTAGCCACCAGATCTTCCACCAGCTGATACAGAGCCGGAATGACTCCTGGTGAAAATACCAGTTCTTCCTTCTCGAAGGTCCAGTCGTATCTATCCTTGCACCATTTAAGGAGGGCGTCATAATATCCCTGATCGGAGACTATGGTGTATCCTAATATCTTTCTGTCTACCCTGTCTATTATAGCCTGTCTTATTTCCGGGGCGACGGCAAATTCCATATCTGCCACCCACATTCTTATAAATTCATCGTCGGCGTAAGGGAACACCTTTTCCGGTCCGCATTTGAATATATACGGACGCCATCCGTCCACGTTTTCAGAATTGGTGTTTTTTCTATCGATGATCTCATCAAAATTATAATTCATTGCTCTCCTCCTCTTACTATATCTCTTTGCTCTCTGCTACGTCTATTTCAAAGGCTTTGTTCAAAAGCCTCTGTATTCTCGCATAAGTCTCCATCTCCGTCCGGCTCACCTCATCCAGCATCCTGAAGGTCCTTTCATAACAGGCTTCTTCAAAATCCCGGTGCTTTATATATATGTCTTTTCCTGCTTCAGTAAGAATCAGATTATATTCACGGCTGTTCTCCCGGTTTCTCACCTGACTTACCCATTCTTTACTCTTGAGCTTTCTTATGAGCTGTGAACAGGCTCCGGCAGATTTGCCGAATTTTTTTGCCAGCCTGGCGGCCGTTATCCCGGGAGAGTCCCCTATGGCCTTTATCATCTGAGATTCTGCCTGAAACATCACTACGCCGTTGTAATCGTGGAGCAGAGAATCATATTCGTCCATAAGATACGCCCCTCTGTCCAGTTCTTCCATCATCTCGCAAAAGGCGTCAAATCTCCCATCTTCTCTCATCTCACATCTCCTCTCTGCGCCGCTTTGGCGGCAGTATCTGTCGAGCATCATCGTTAATATGCTAAATTATTAAGCTACTTAACTGTTTATAATATACCACCGCGTAAGGTCTGTGTCAACAGTCTCTTAAACTTATAACGAAGTTGCTATCAGCCACAGAGAAGATACAGTCGATTCCACGAAAAAAGGCCTCCCCCCGGCGGCTGCCAGGGGAGGCCTTTTTACGATTTTTTCTGCTCAGATCACTTCATATTCTCTGAGCAGTTTTTCTATGTCAGTATTTCTGATCTTTTCGAGTAGTTTCTTAAGCGCCATCTTTTCTGCAAAGTTCATGTTCATGTCAGTGATCTTCTTTCCGTCCCGAAGCTTTACAGCAGCATTGAGAAGATCTCTCACATCATAGACGCTTCCCCATACTTCCGGTACGCCCCTGTCTATGTCAAGGAGCGTATAGACCGCCTCCATTCCCGTACGCATAGAATACTCTGTAGTAAATATGGTATCTCTTGGCGTCTCGGCAAACTGTCCCAAAAATGCGAAGTTCACAGCTCCTTCCGGTACTACGTCCGGACGGTCGCCGCAGGCTCTTGGCATGAAGAACGCAGTTATATAAGGCATCATACAAGGTACAGTGTTGGCGCTGTTTTCTGCCATATCCTCTATTTCATTCTCAGGAACGCCTATGTGATACAGCCACTCCATACATATTTCTTTGCCTGTACACTCTCTCATAGGTTTCTTGACGAAGTCCCCCGGCTTATCAGAAAACAGGCCGTATACCCACACGAGACACTGATCTTTGGGCTGCTGACGGAACTGAGGCTGGCGGTTTATGGTCCAGCTGAGCAGCCACGAAGAGTCTTTGACAGTTACTATGCCTCCTGTAACTACTTTTCCGCTGAAAGGATCTCTCTTGCATATATTCTTTATATAGGGGATGATCCTCTGGTCTAAAGTGTTCACCGTTGCGCTCATCCAGTTTGACTTCTCCGGATCATGGCAGAACTTGTCCGGATGTCCGAAAGCTTCGTCCTGAGAGGCTATCTTGCGCCACATATCCCATCCCCCTCCTTCTCTGATCTCGGTGTCAAAAGAAGCGGGAGTATGTTGGCTTCCGATGGAAGAGTTCTCGACGCAGCCTCCGTTAGTGATGAAAATTAGATCATTTTCTGTCAGATCTATCCTGTCTTCTCTGCCCCGGCAGACCACCTCTATACCGGTAGCGACCTTTCTTCCCGGCCTGCAGTCGAAGGTAACGTTTACTACTTTTGTGCCGTAGTGGAACTGAACTCCGTAACTTTCGAGGTACTTGACCATAGGCAGTATCATGGATTCATACTGATTATATTTGGTGAACCGCAGCGCCGTGAAGTCAGGAAGTCCCCCGATATGATGTATATATCTCCTGATGTACAGCTTCATCTCAAGAGCGCTGTGCCAGTTCTCAAAGGCGAACATAGTGCGCCAGTAAAGCCAGAAGTTAGAATTTAATACCTGGTCGTCGAACACATCTGTTATCTTCTTGTCCTGCAACTCTTCATCGGGCGTAAAGAAGAGCTTCATTATTTCCATGGCGCCCTTATCAGATATATCAAATTTTCCGTCGGTATGAGCGTCCTCCCCTCTGTTTACCGTAGCGCGGCATAGAGAATAATTTGGATCTTTTTTATTGAGCCAGTAATATTCGTCTAAAACGCTGACCCCTTCCGTCTCTATGGACGGTATGGAGCGGAATAAATCCCACATGACTTCAAAATGATTGTCCATCTCGCGGCCTCCCCGCATCACATAGCCTACATTTTCAAATTTGTATCCGTCGCAGGCCCCTCCGGGAAGATCACCCTTTTCAAGGATGTGTATCCGCTTTCCCTTCATCTGTCCGTCGCGGACGAGATAACAGGCCGCAGTAAGGGCCGCCAGTCCGCTTCCAACGATATACGCAGACTTATTATCCACGCCCTCAGGTTTTCTGGGGCGTGCAAAAGCTTCATAATTGCCACTCGAATAATACATACCAATACCTCCTTAAGAATTCCCTTTTGATGATCCCATTGTATCTAAAGGGAAGCCGGCTCTCAATCATCAAAAATACCGCCGTGATAAAGTTTTTATCACGGCGGCGCAATTATCGAAATTTTTATCATTTATCTGTCTTTGATGAAATTCTGCCTGTCCTGAATCTCTCCAGGCTGACGCTCAGACTTCCGGACAAGAGAAATTCTACCTTTTTGACGATCTTATGAGGATCCTCTTTCATCCCGTTCTTAACCCAGTCCAGCATCAGTCCGACGAAAGCGTACTTATAAAAATCTGCTATGAACTCCTTGTCCTCGTCGCGGACGGTCATTCCCTGCGCTTTTTCTTCTACCACATTCAAGAGCAGGTCATACACTATCTTATACAGATAATTCTCTACCTGTTCCCTTCCCACCGAGCGATAGACGTTGAGTATGAAAGGTTTGTTTTTCAGAACTTCTTCGAACAGATTCAGAAAACCCTGCGTCCAGGTTTTATAATCGTCCTTGCCTTCCAATATTTTTTTGGCGTCTTCCTCGCAGGCCCATTCCACAAGGTCATATATGTCCTTGAAGTGGTAGTAAAAAGTCATCCTGCTTATGCCGCAGTCTTCTGCAATATCGTTGATGGTTATCTTATCGAAGGGCTTTTTAAGAAGCAGATTCTTCAAAGAAGCTTCTATCGCCTTCTTGGTTATCTGTGACATATCTCCCCCTTTTTGTCTCATCCTCAAATATTTCTTTCCACACAGATTATAGCATGTTTTTATAGGCTCTACAAATGTATAAATACAATATTCACCAGTTCACCATTGTATTTTTTTGTAATTCGTATAAAATATAGATAAATATAAACGTTCATTATGATATAAGGAAGGGGACGATTTTATGAAAAACTTTGATTATCATATTTCTACAGATATTTATTTCGGAAAGGGTCAGATCTCGAAGCTGGGGGATAACATAGCCTCTATCGGAAAGAAGATCCTTTTAGTATACGGAGGCGGAAGCATAAAGAAAAGCGGCCTTTATGACCAAGTCATCTCTCAGCTTGACAGAGCCGGCGTAAAGGTGTACGAGCTTTCGGGAGTAGAACCAAACCCCAGGATCGAATCGGTCAGAAAAGGCGTGAAGATCTGTCTGGACAACAACATAGACGCTGTTTTGGCTGTCGGCGGCGGAAGCTCTATCGATTGCGCCAAAGTTATAGCCTCAGGCGCATGCTACAGCGGCGACCCGTGGGATCTGGTGCTGGACGCCAATAAGATCACGAAGGCTCTGCCTGTTGCGGCAGTTTTAACCCTGGCGGCTACAGGCTCAGAAATGGACGGTTTTGCTGTCATATCCGATATGGAAAAGAACGAAAAATGGGGAACAGGCAACGATATAACAAGACCTGTATTCTCGATAATGGATCCGGAGTATACTTTCAGCGTATCCAAATATCAGACTGCCTGCGGCTCTTCCGATATAATGAGCCACACTTTCGAAAACTATTTCAATTCTACTAAAGGCGCATATATACAGGCGAGAATGGCAGAAGGTATCCTCAAGACCTGCATAAAATATGCTCCTATAGCTATAGAAGACCCTGAAAATTACGAGGCCAGAGCTAATCTCATGTGGGCCTCCAGCTTAGCCATAAACGGTCTGATAAGCTATGGCGAGGACGCGGCCTGGGCAGTGCATCCGATGGAACACGAGCTCAGCGCATTTTATGACATCACTCACGGCGCAGGGCTGGCTCTCCTTACTCCGTACTGGATGCAATACGTGCTCAGCGATGATACTGTAGAAAAATTCGTAGAATACGGCACCAATGTGTGGGATATAGACAAGGACAAGGCTCCGATGGAAATAGCTGAAGAAGCCATCGCCAAGACTCGTCAGTTCTTCGACTCCATAGGTATGCCTTCTCATCTGAGAGATCTGGGCATAGATGAAACTCATTTTGAAACTATGGCCGAAAAAGCCGCAGACGGTGGTCTGGCTCACGGCTTTATTCCGCTGAACAAAGAAGATGTGATGAACATCTATAAGATGGCTCTGTAATCTAAAAATCAAAAACCGGAATCAGTCAGATATTTCTGTCTTCTGATTCCGGTTTTTTAATTTCAAGAATAATCTCCCCCTATCCTCTATCTCAAAAGCATTTCATAGGTGAATCGGCTCATGCACTTTTTAAGAAGAAGCCATGCGATCAGGGCGCAGGCAGCTCCAAGCCCGGTTATTATCCAGACGCTTATGATCAGCAATCCCGCAAACTGTCCTACCATGAGGAGTATGATCGGAATTATCAGAAATACTGCGCTCTGCTGAGATTCTTCCATACTGCGGGCCTTGGCCGAACCGCGCACTATCAGCGTTACAGCTATCAGCGAGACGGCCGGAGATACTAAGAGAAGTATTATCAGCCAGCTGACGTTCGGAACTAAAAAACTGTCTATCAGAAAAAAAGCCTCGGCCTGAAGCACCAATATCATCGCCAAGAAAGATATCGCAGATACCATCATACTCAGAAGAAAAGATGCGATGACTTTGGCTCTGAAGATCTCTTTTACAGACAGAGGACAATAGAGTAGCGTCTCCAGAGTATGTTTCTCCTTTTCACCTACAAAGGAGCTGGCCGCCATGATGGACGCGGCCATTACAGGTATTATCAGAAAAAATACAGGCAGAACGAAGTTCAGCACCATTCTGGCTGCTGTCAATTCGGGATTTTCTGATCTCATGGACGGAGGCAAAATCTCAAGCATCTTCTGAATATCTGTCTCCTCCGGAGCGAAGTGAATCATAAACAGAAAGATCGACGGCATTACTATGGTAAGAGCTATCGGAACTACCAAAAGACCCGTAAGCAGGTGCTTATTAGTGGTAACTGCCCTGAAATCTTTTCTGATTATAGCGGTCATGGCTCCGTTCATAACGACCCCTCCTTTCTTTTCGCAGTCAGCGCGAAGTAGATATCTTCCAGAGTCGGCTTATCTGCCATAACTTTATAGATCTGTCCGCCTCCTTCTACGATCTTCTGAACCAGTCCCGGTATCTCTTCGTCAGATCTGACGACAGCTTCATATTGATTACTGCCGGTCATTTTAAATGGAAGTCCCTTTGGCATATTGCGCGCATGTATCTTTAAAACAGAGTGCGAACAGATGTCAGACCTCAATTCGTCGAGAGCTCCGCAGGCAAGCATATTCCCCTCCTCGATAAGGCCGTAGCGGGTACAGATCTCCTGAGCATATCTGAGCTGGTGAGTGCAGAGGAAAACAGTTACTCCCTCGCTCTTCGCCAAATCCCTTATCAAGCTGTTTACGCTCTGCGCGCTCTCAGGATCGAGGCCGGAAGTCGGTTCGTCCAGGAACAATACTTTGGGCCTGTGTATCAGAGCTCTGGCCAGCGACAGCCGCTGTCTCATACCTGTAGAATATGACGACAGCTTTTGATCCTCTGCTTCCTCAAGTCCAAGCCGCCGAAGCAAGGCGCCTGCTCTTCTCTGTCCTTCTTTGGCAGAAATGCCGTAGACGGAAGCATAGAAGATCAGATTCTGCATTCCCGACATGCTATCATACATCTGGGCATGTTCTGTTACGACTCCCGACATGGCGTGGGTCTTCTCAGGTTCTCTCGCAGGATCCATACCCAGTACGAGGCAGCTGCCCTCAGAGGGTGTGAGCATTCCGTTCAAAAGCTTTACGGTGGTGGTCTTTCCTGCCCCGTTAGGCCCTAAAAATCCGAATACTTCTCCTTGCTCAAGGGAGAGGCAGAGCCGGTTTACGGCTTTTTTGCCGCCGGGATATATCTTTGAAAGATCTTGTAAAACGACAGCTTCCATACTATTTCTCTTTCTCATTGTCTTTAAGACGCTCTACCATGCCCTTAAATCGAGGGTTATCCGAAAAGGCAGAAAATGCCTGATTCTCGGTCAGCGCCTGAGTCATGCTCCGCCGGATAACAGACTCTTCTCTGGGAGGATATTCTTCCGTCGCCGGAGACTGACCCAGCCACTCATCCAATAGGTCAAAGAACAAGTCGCCTCTTAGCCTCAAGGGGTAGACGTCGCCAGTGGCAATATCCGTATATCTTTGCAGAGCTTTAAGAGCTCTTTCGGATTCTCCCAGAAGCGCCCAGCCGCCTGCCATGGACACATAACAGGACAAGATCGCCCCCGGGTGCAGTTCATCTAATCTAAATGCGTCTGCCACAGCCTCAAATCTTTGGCAGATCATGTCAAAATAAGCAAGGTCTTTTGGCGGAAGGCTCATATAAGATGTCATCAGGCCGCAAAAGCCTGTGACAGCTTTATAAATCCCTATCTGCAAAGTCCTTCTGGATTCTGTTATATCGCCGTTCATCTGATAAGCGGCAGCCAGGAGAGGCTCTGAAGAACTTATCTCCGGCACGCTTTCTCCCAGTATGTCCAGCGCTTCCTTGGGTCTCTTAAGGTTCAGAAGGCAAAACGCCTCCAGCTGAAGAGCTTCCTTGCCCAGCAGCGGATCACCGGCCTCACTTTTTACACGCCGAAACAGCTCTCTTGCTTCTTCCAGTACTTCCACAGCTTTCTCCGATGTTTCTGCCATCATAAAATGGTTTGCCATCACCAGCCCTACATGAAACAGTACCGGATAGCATGAATAATATTTTTTCGCCGTCTGGCGGCAGCGCTCCAGCGCTTCATCAAAGGGAAGATCAGAAAACGCTTTTGCCGCTCCCAGATACCAGCCTTGTATTTCCTCTCTTTCCATCTGAGGTTCGTATCCTATCAGCTCGTCTATGCTGATGTCAAAATATGCTGCCAGCACCGGCAGAATGGTGATATCCGGATAGGTCATCCCCGTCTCCCATTTTGAGACGGCCGCTTTGGAAACGCCTATATGTGAAGCTATCTCATCCTGCGTGACGCCCCGTCTGTGCCGGTTCTCTATCAGAACCCGTCCAAGATTGATCTCTTTCATCAAAATTACCTCCTGCTGACATTATAAAAAATCAGAGGTCAAAACGCAATGGAGAGAAATTCGATTTCTGTTAAAAAAATCAACCTGTAGGAAACCTGTCTTTTGCTATTTTACTTGCCCGTTTTCTCGCTTCGCTTTTTCCAGACCCTGTACAGGATGTCTTTTAAGACCAGCATGGCGTCTTGCTCGTTGAACATATATTCTTGCCTGATCTCGTCCATCATTTTACTCAATCTATATTCATAGTTCGGAATGTTCACCTTATCCTGATATTCAAGCAGTACTGGATATTTCTTTCCCCAGGCCCGGCTCCAGTCGATCTTCGCCTCTGTCTCTCGACTGGTCCTTTCTATGGTTTCCTGAATCTCCCTGATGTCCAGGTCGAAATCTATCAGCTCATCCAGCGAAATATTATAAAGCGCCGCCATCTTTTTCGACTGGCGGATATCGGGGACTGTCTCGCCGGTTTCCCATTTTGAGACGGTCTGTCTGCTCACCCCAAGTCTCTGGGCCACATCCTCCTGAGAAAAGCCTCGCCTCTTTCTCGCATGAAATAAATTGTTCCCTAAATCCATCGCTATTTCCTCCTTATCGGTTTGTCACTTTATTATAGCCTCTGATCAGGGCCTGTTCCACCAATTATATTACCCATCTTCGCACGTCTTTCTTACACCGGGCATGTGCGGGAAGATTCACAAGGTCTGTCTGTCATGGTATGATGCCCCTTAACCAGGACCATAAGGACTTCTCCTGCTTCGTAAGGGGCTTACCCTTCTGCAATGAGTATCAATACGAAGCGATACTGCTGACGGAAAACTTTCATGAAAGATGCCGATATTCGTCCATGGCTGAAAAAAAGCAAGAAAGGGTTATCCGGGTCTGTCATCAGTAGCAGGCTCTGCTACGACCCTCAAATAAATTCAATGCAAAGAGTATGACCATATTTATGTAGGTAGAAGCTGTTTCGAAGATCGCCGTCGTACCCGTAGTGAAAAAGGCCTGGACCATCAGACCGAAAAATATGAGATAAAAGACGTTGATACATATGCAGAGCGTCTTTTTTATTTTATGTGCTGCGCAATATGAAAAAAGCAGATAAGCCGTGGCTGACAGAAGTACTATTGCGCCTATAGTTCCTGTGACCCTATGAAGAATGAGAAATATCTCTGGATCAGATTCTCCATATGGAAAAAAGACTCCTCCGCAGAGAATGGTGCATCCTACGATAAAGGCTGCTCTCACCACCCCTTTTCTCTTTGGCAGATATCCGGAATAAGAAAAAGCCTCAAATAACATGAACGGTATAGTCAATCCACAGTAAACCAGCAAAAAGGGAAAGCCGTCCATCCGCCAACCGATACGGGAGAGAGAAATCTCGGCAATATCGAATTTCACCGATAGATAAAGAATATATGGAAGATAGATTCCTATCAAATAAACTGCCATAAAATTTATACGATTAAATAGCACTGGTCTGTTTATATCTTTATTTTCACGCCTAACTTCATCTCTTTTTCCCATGTCTTTTCGTCTCCTATTTTAAAACTACTCTTTACTCCGCGCCTAAATCTCCAAGGCTTTGAGGTCTTGCGTGACTTTTTAAGAGTATTCTTTAATTATAACAGCCCTATATCCTGCGGACAATCCCATTCTTAGTTTATACAAGCTCTCAGTATCTTTTATTTTTACTTCAAATGAGTATATATCATTGTCGAGATGGCCATCTGCAATGAAGGTCGCCAAACAAGCTGGCGATATAGTCCTATAAAGAATCATTACCGGCAAAGTTCTAATACACATTGAAAGTATCGCCAACTGTATCACTTGATCAGGCTGCTGTTAAGGCGGCCTTTGTTAGGCTTTAAAGGAGCGATCACGCTGACAAGAAACTTTCATGAAAGCTGCGATTCCCGGTGCATAGCCTTTTTTCGCTTCTTTACGGGAATTTTTTCTATCTTGAGGTGGCTCAGCAATTGACATCTCTTGAGGCAGGGCGCTGTATAAACGAGAGGTGAAGCATAAAAAATACAACAAGAGACGTGCTGGAAAGCCGTCTCGGCGGCTCAAAACCCTCCGATGATGTATTCCGCACAAAAAACGGCGGATTCTACAACCAGTTATGGGAAAACAGTTGTAGAATCCGGACGAAAAATCAAAAGTTACATCATTAGCTGCCTCGGCGACCCGATTATGCCATGTTTCGCGGCAGAATGTTGTAGAATATGGCGTGGCGGCCAAAAAATACAGCACGCGCCTATATCGCCTGCGGGTCGGCTTGCGCCCGGCGTAGATGCAGAGTTTGTTTTTTCGCCCTACATTGCAATACAACAAAATTTGAGTCTTTATATGCAATAAGGAGCAGACATTCACCTGCTCCTTTTGGCTGCCTCTTAAGGGTACAATAAAGATCCTCCGCCCAAAGCAGCGGAGGATCTTCTATAGTCAGCATATATTCAGAAGAACAGGTTTATAAAGAAGTTTATACCGGGAGTCAGTATTCGGTCAGTGACATTGAAGATGATCAGGATCATCAGAATCAAAAATCCATTATGATAAACAGTATGATACCAGCTGTATCTTTGAAGATCGAATATCTGAGTTATTATGCCGAATCCGTCCAGCGGCGGTACCGGGATCAGATTGAATATCATCAGCATTATATTCACCGTCATCACATAATACAAGATATAAAACGCTGCCTCTCCGGCGCCGTACAGAACCGCCGTACCCATGGTGTTCATCATGAGTTTCAGTCCCAGCGAAGCTGCAAAGGCTATTATAAAATTGGCTATAACCCCTGCCAGCGCTACGAGAAGTTCGTCTCTTCTCCTGTGTTTATAGTATCTTGGATCTATCTGTACAGGCTGTCCCCATCCGAAACCTGCAAAGAAAAGGGCCAGAAAACCCACAGGATCTATATGTCTCATCGGATTAAGAGAAAGCCGCCCCTGGAGCCCAGGAGTAGGGTCTCCCAGCCAGTGGGAGACGTATCCATGAGCAGCTTCATGAAACGTCAGGCCTATTATTATGCCGGGAAGGAGAAGCAGCTGGGTATAGAGCCAATCGCCTATGCTCTGGTTTGAGTTGAGCATCTTGTTAACTAAAAGAATTAAAATTATTATAACTATTGCAGGATTCACATTTCGAAACATCCTCTTAAAACTATCTTTCATCACGTATCCCCTCTTAAAAAGCAGAGCGCAGCTTAGGTCTTGGTTTAAGCGGCGTTTGTTACAAATTATCTGTATATTTTAGCACATTTTCCGAGTCTTTTAAATATTATATTGTAAGAACTTTAGTTTTTTGAAAGGTGGTTTTTTATGAAGACATCTCTTGTTTGCATTGACGTTTATACCGTAAGCGAAGGCGATACGCTCTATTCCATAGCTGAAAAATATGATCTTCCTGTAAGCTTACTTATGAAAGTCAACTGTATAGACAATCCTTACAATCTGCAGATCGGCACGAGGCTCTGCATTCCGGGCACAGAAGATCAGCTTCCTCAGACTCCTGAAAATTGCAACACCACTCACGTAGTAGCGCCCGGAGATACTCTTTACTTAATTGCAAAAAAACACGGCATAAAGCTCGACAGCCTCATGCGGGCAAACCCCAACATAGATCCGTACAATATGCTGATAGGAACCGAACTGTGCATACCGAGAGGAAGATAGCAAAAAATATTTAAGAGGCGGATAAAATCCGCCTCTCATATTACAGGCAGTTTGTAAGCCTGGTTTTTTTGTTCATGGCAAACTTCTTTTTTGATTCCAAAGATTTTCTCTCGAGAGAAGTATCTATATCCACATCATCCGTCTCAAGGCCTATGCTCTCTGCGGCCTTTCTGATCATCTCCTCGGTGAGCCACGGGTTCAGAACCAGCATAGGTCCCAAAACATTTGTAAAGACAGAGTTGTTTTTTATCACTCCCTCATTCCGATCCTTTCCGTCGTTTCCGAATCCATAGATGAGGTTTCCAAAAGGTCTGTCCTCTCTGCTGCAGATATCCATCATCTGTATCTGAACGCCGAAACATTCCTCCCTCTGCCGTCCATAGTCAGAAGTAAAACAGATGTCATCTCCGTACACGTATTTTCTCTCTTTAAAACTGCAGTCTATCATACCAAGACCTTCTATAACAGTTCCGTCCTGTCTGGCGGTATCTCGTCCGAACATGCACATGCTCGTACCGGTAACCAGGAGTACTCTGCCGCTTTCCACAAATTTCTCAAGATCATCGGCATACGGTCTCAGCCACTCTAAGACAGTCTCAAAAGAAGCCATCTCTCCCGGCGGGCAGAAGATCAGAGCATAATCCATAGGATCAAATTTTTCGGAAGAAAAATCTATTTTTTCCACTGCCAGATCTATCCCCAAAAGACCGGCAATTCTCTCAAGAGCCATTATATTCCCTCTTTCTCCGTGCAGAAAGAGTATATCAGGAAAGAGCCATGCAGCCTTCATAGTTCTTTTCGCATTTTCCATTATTGCTCCTCCTTTTCTTTGAGACGCGCCTGTTTCTGCATATCGTTAAAAGTATGGATCCAGGTTATTATATATATATTATCGGTCTTCGCCTTTCTTATGGCGTCCAATATATCTTTGGCGTCCTCGCCTTCAATGATCTGGATCTTGTCGGGAGATACTCCTTCATATTTCAGCCTGATTGCGGCATCATAACATACATATTTGGTAAAAAACAGATATTTTTCCACATCGCCTTTGACAAGCTCTGAGAAATCGCAGTCATACATATAAAAAGTGTTGGTATAGCTGGGCAGCGAGTCAGGGATATGTCCCGGCCCTATGCACACCATCTTTTGGGATGGGTCTGATGCGATGATGTTTATGCTGGTCTGCATGGTTTCGGGATTTTCCTGTTTGATTCTCAGATATTTTATAGTCTTCCCTTCAAACTGGAGAACTTCGTACCTGCCTCCCACATTTTTAAAGGACTTAAAGGCTTCCGCGCATTTCTCCACAGTTATTTGACCCAGCTCTGAACATACTGCCACGGCCGCGGCGTAGTTATAAAGCATATACGGTATATCATAAGGCATGGAAAACTCTATACCCTCGACAGAGAATTTTTTCTCTTTAAAATCTGCATCTGTAACGGTATAATCCGCCGCCTGGCTCTTAATACCGCACCGGCTGCATATGAACTTGCCCATTCCGTCGTTGTTGTAATATTCAAAGTCTATCTTGCCGTGGCAGACGGGGCAGGCCATAGTGGGAAACGTCTCGTCTTTTGTGAAAGTCTCGGCGTGTCTTTCCACTCCGTAGGTCACCACATCGACGTTATACCCGGCAAAAGATCTGCTCCTGGGTTCATCATTGTTCAAAAATAACCTGACGTCCTCTTTCATCACCGGCAAAAGCTTTCTGTATATGAAATCGGGGTCACCGTTTCTGTGCACCTGATCTTTTTGAAGGTTGGTAACCAATATGTTTTTTGCAGGAAGAAGCCGATATATAGAAGGGAGGAATCTCTCATCTACTTCGAATATGAAATAATCAGCTTTGACCTTTCCCGCAAGAGATGAATTCTTGATGAGAGCAGTAGCCAGTCCGGCCATCAGGTTTGCCCCTTCAAGATTAGAGATCACCTTTTTGCCATCAGCTGAAAAAATATGATATATGAGGTTGTTGGAAGTGGATTTCCCGTTAGTTCCTGTAATAAACAGCGTCTTCTGCGGGTCTAATCCCTTAAACCCGGCGATCATTTTGGGGTCTATCTTGATAGCTTTCTCCCCGGAAAAATTGCTTCCTCTGCTCTTATCTATCACATTTATAAGAAAATTTATAAACTTTCCGGCCCACAGGGCGATATAAAATCTCATATTGGTCTCCTTATCAAAGTATATCGGCCAGCAGTCTTGAGACCGCTTCCTTGATTCTTATTATCGGACTTCTCTTATTGTACTGCTCCAGTGTCAGTTCATGACCCGACGCCATGTCCCGCCTGAAAGTATCCTCCATCTTCAGAGCGAATTCGCTGTCAAAGATAAAAGCGTTAGTCTCAAAATTCAGTCTGAAGCTTCTGTTGTCGAAATTGGTGGATCCCACGCTGGCCACTTCCCCGTCCACTACAAGAGTCTTAGAATGGAGAAATCCGTTGTCATATATGAACACTCTGGCCCCTGACCTCAGAAGTTCGCCCACATACGAATAGGTGGCCCAATAGACAAACATATGATCCGGCATACATGGTATCATTATTCTCACGTCAATTCCCGACTGGGCAGCCATCTTGAGAGATTCCACTATGCTCTGGTCCGGCACGAAATAAGGCGTCTGCACATATACATTTTTTTCCGCATACGTGATCATCCGCATGAAGCCTCTCTTTACTTCCTCTTTAGGGTCCTCCGGGCCGCATGATACTATCTGTACGCCCTTATCCCCCTGACAGCCGCCTCTAAAGGCAGAGAACGGAACCTCCAATTTTTCTCTGGTGGTATATTTCCAGTCCATGACGAATCTTTGATTCAGATCGTACACGGCGCCTCCCTCTATCCTCACGTGAGTATCTCTCCAGTATCCGAACTTCTTTTTCTCTCCCACATATTCTTTAGCTATATTGTATCCTCCGGTATAAGCTATCTTACCGTCTATTACAGCTATTTTTCTGTGATTTCTGTAGTTCAGCTTAAGGCCTATAAAGATAAACTTAGGTTTAAAGAAATATCCTATCTTTCCCCCTGCCTTGAGAAAGTCTTTGACTACCCCCTTGGTTATGTATCTGCTCCCCAGGGCGTCCATAAGGAGTCTGACTTCGACTCCCTCCGCCGCCTTCTCTGTCAGAGCGTCCAGAAACCTCCTGCCTATCTTGTCCCTCTTTACGATGTAATATTCTATATTTATGGTCTCTTTGGCAGCCATTATATCGTCTATCAGGGACTCAAACAGCTCTCTGCCGTCGGTGAACAATTCTATCTCATTGTCCTGAGTATAATATGCTTTGCCGTACACCTGATTGAGTTTCAGAAGATGTTTCCACTTCTCGGTACTTTCGCATTTAAACTCATAAGTATTGCGGTCCATGCTTTCCATCTGCTTTTTAAGAGCGTTGCTCATGGCCTGCTCTTCTCTCTCGCTCATCTTATTTATCTTGCTTCTCGAAAGATTCTGGTTGAACACCAGATAAAAGATGAAGCCCACCACAGGCACAAAAGTCAGTATCATTATCCATGCCAGTATGGCCGAGGGTGATTTTCTTTCGTTGAATATTACCGTGATGATCAGCAGTGCGTTGATTATATAGAGCGTTATAGAAGAGCTGAAAATGTCTACTATGAAGTTCCAAATGTTTTCCATGTGTCTTTGTAATTCCTGTCCTTTTGTCTAATATGCCTATGTTGTTAATTATATCATGATTTGCGCCTCAGCGCTATAAAAATTCCGCCAATACATAAGCCGGTAAAGATATAAAAGCACATGTGGATGGTATTCATGACTTCCTGAGGACCGGATGTAGTCATGCTGCTTTCTCCCATCTTGGCTCCCACCACCAGAGTAACTACAGCCATGCTCATGGTATGGCCTATGGAGCGCATAGTTGACAGTACAGAAGATGCTATGCCGTAATCTTCTCTGTCTACCGACGCCATGACTGCATTGGTGTTAGGGGAAGTGAATAGAGAAAATCCTACTCCGGAGACGGCCAATATAGCTATGATCCTTATCACGCTGCTCTCTTCTGGCAAAAAAGAGAAAAGAGTCAGAGCTGCCGCGCATAATCCCATCCCTGCCGAAGACATTATATAAGGAGAATACTTGTCCGAGAGCCTTCCCATGACAGGTGAAAGGACCGCCATCACTACAGGAGATGATATGAGGATCATTCCTGCCGTCTGTGAATCATAGCCCATGATGATCTGAAGATATATAGATATCAGATAACTTATGGCAAAGGTGGCTCCATAGTTGAGAAGCGCCGCTAAATTAGAAAAAGTATAAGATAAATTATTTCTGAAGAGCCGTACATCTATGACAGGATCTTTGGCCGTAAGCTCTGTCCTCACGAAGAATATGATCAGAATTGCTCCCGCCGCCAGGATATAAGGCCCGTATACAGACGAAGTTACGGTAGAAAATCCGTACATGAGAGCTATTATTGACAGTATATACAAGATGTTGCCCTTTATATCCATCTCGGGCTTGTCCGCTCTCTTTCTCTCCGACGGCAATCTCTTGAGAGCGCCATAAAAGGCCACTGCGGATACTGCCGCGGCGGCTATGAATACAGATCGCCATCCGAAATTATGATTGAGAAGGCCTCCTAAGACGGGGCCTGCCGACAGGCCCACATAAGTGGCGCTGGTAGAGTAACCCAGAACTCTCCCCCTCATGCCGCCGTCAAAAGCTCCCACGAGTATAGCTATATTAGTGCTGAATATCATAGAAGCGCCTACGCCTTGACCCAGTCTGAAGGCCAAAAGCATGCGCATATCAGGCGAAATGACTGCTGCAGCCGATGAAAGGCCGAAGATCAGTATCCCTATCCACAGTATCCGCCTCCTCTGAAACATGTCTGCAAGCCTGCCAAAAGGAACGGCCAGCGCCGCGCAGGTCAGCATATAAATCGTTACTACCCAGCCTACCTCTGCGGCACTTACGCCGAAATCCTTTTCTATATCCGGTACGGACAAGTTCAGCGCGCTTCCCATAAACGTCGTAATAAACGCAGTCACTACAGAAACGAAGAGAGTGGTCCTCTGCTCCGGTGTATAATGTTTCTTTTCCATGCCTATTATTATACACCTTTTTTCCGGAAGAGATACTATGCATCTATAAGATGATACAGATAAAGTAGTCTTTTCCCTCATCGCTTATTTTTTGCAGTGATTTCTGAACTTTTCCTCTTAAAGCGTCAGGCACATCGTTTACCTTGCTCTCCATCTGTTCTGTGACCATTTCTCTGAGAGATTTTCCGAACAGATTGGTCTCCCAGATATCCTCTCCTCCGTTTTCAAACTGTTCTGTAAGAGACTGGGCCAGATCTATAGACTGACTTTCTGTTCCTACTACAGGAGAGACTTCTGTAGAGATATTCGTCTTTATTATATGAAGACAAGGAGCTTTCGCCTTCATTCTTACGCCGTATTTATTGCCCTGTTTGAATACTTCAGGTTTTTCCAATATCATCTCGGAAAGCTTAGGAGCCACTATACCGTAGTCTGAGGCTTCTGCCTGACCCAGGGCGCCTTTTATATTGTCGTAAGCCATCTTAGCCTTGGAGTACTCTTTGAGCAGGATAAACAGCTGCCTATCGTCTTCTACATCGGCGTTCATCAGTTCTTCTATAACTTTATAATATAGTTTTCCGTCAAGAGTCGGCTCCATGGTAACGACGCCCTTTGACATATCGGCCTTCGATACCTTTACAGACTTAACTATCTTTCCGTCGGCGAGATTGCCGCAGCTGTCCATCACCTGACCTATGGTGCCGAAGCTGTTCATCCATGTTCTCACAGATGAGATCATGGTAGATTTTATCCAGTGATCCTGATCCAGCGCGTCCAGATAGCTCGGAAGGTTGAAATGAACCTCCGACGCAGGGAACTGATAGATTATCCTGTCAAACAATTCCTCAAAACCTTCTTCAGTTATCTTCTGACAGTTTGTCAGGATCACAGGCACCTGATATTGTTCTTCCAACTGAAGCGCCAGATCCTTGCTCTTTGAACTCTGAGGTGTGGCAGAGTTTAGTACTACCACGAAAGGTTTGTGAAGATCTTTAAGCTGGTTTACAGTTTTCTCTTCTGCCTCTGTAAAACTGCTTCTGGGGATCTCTCCGAAGCTTCCGTCTGTAGTTACTACTATACCGATGACAGAATGATCTGTGATCACCTTTTCAGTTCCTATTTCGGCCGCTTTGCTGAAAGGAATCTTTTCCTCCGACCAAGGCGTAGCTACCATTCGTTCTTTTCCTTCTTCAGTATTTCCAAGGACTCCCGGAACCATATATCCTACGCAGTCTACAAGGCGCACGTTAAAACCTGCTCCTCCTTTTGTAGTCACTGCCGCCGCTTCTGACGGAATAAACTTAGGTTCCGTAGTCGTGATTGTCTTTCCCTCTCCGCTCTGCGGCAATTCGTCCATTATTCTTGTCTTTTCATAAGGGTTAGCCATGTTCGGAAATACCAAAACATCCATAAACCTTTTGATAAACGTTGATTTTCCGCTGCGGACCGGTCCGACGACGCCTATATATATGTCTCCGCCTGCCCGCACTGCAATATCCTGATAGATCGATGTATTTATCATATAACCCCTCCGCATAAACCTGCTGATATCAAAAATATATGATTCTTACGTCAGGTTATGCGGACTTTTTAATATCTCATCCCGTTTATTATCTGCTCGCAGAGGAGCAATCCTCCCGCGGGCCCAAGATGAGTCTTAGGGATGACGTCCGTATATCCCAAAGACGGCAGAGATATCTCTACGCCGCTGAAATCACGGCCCAAAGCCTTAAGTTTAGCTATTATATTGCCGTCGGCAAATACCAGTTCCGCGTCTGTTTCTAATATATCCTTTTCGAGAGATGACGTCATGGACGTCTGCCTCAGAAGAGCGGTCAGTCTGTTAAAATCATTCTCATTCAGTCCTCTGTCTATCAGAGATATGCTGTCCGCCGTCATGCCGAAGTATTTTATAAAAAATTCCGCGTATCCGAGACATTGAGAGGTGGTACCGTGAAGGGCGAACTTCGCTCCCTTAGGCAGTCCTGTAAGAGAATTTATCCTTGACAGATAGATATACGAACGGGCTCTCGCCTTCTCACTTTCTTCACAGAACGGAATCGGGCTTACATCTGTCAGCCGGCAGACTTCTTTGATGAGCTTCTCCATTCCGCCGAAGCCGACGGGCAGTCCCTCGCAGACCAAATACGGTATACCGAAGCGTTCCTTCATAATTTCGGCTGCCTCAAGGCCGTAAAGCGGGTCTGTCACTATGTTGAGCGACGCTCCGGCCATATCCTCGATTTCCGCTATAGAAGATTCGCAGCCTAAAACGCAGCCCACGCTGATACCGCACAGGTTAAGAGCTTTTTTCAGCTCTGCCCCGTCGCCCTGATAATATTTATGAAAGATAGACATCCCCAGTATATTTACCTTCTTCTCTTTCTTTTCAGAGTCCGCGGCCCCGCGCTCAGGCAGAAATTTGTCTATGAGACAGCGGCAGGCCTTGGAATATCCGTCCCAGACATACTGAGAATATCCGGGAGTTTCTACTGTTATGACAGGTACGCCGTTTATCGTTTCTTTTACTATCTCGTCTATGGCGTCGCCTATAAGGGCTGTTCCGGGAGAATTGACGACTATCATCAATTCAAAATCCACGTTGGCCTTTATAAAGGAAAGAGCTTCCGTCAGCTTGTCCCTGCTTCCGTAGACATAATCTCTCTTATCTATGGAAGTACATGGGACTCTCGGCTGACCGAAGTACCAAAGCTCCGAATAATTGAGAGGGTCAAACTCAGATTGGCACAAGCATTGATTATCTACGGTAGAGGAATGGTAATACTTACATCCTGTGGGACCGTTGAGAAGCACCACGGCGTTCTTTACTCCCTCGAATCCGAATATGAGGCCGGAAAAACTATCCGGCGTAATACTTGTCAAATAATTTTCTGTCATTCTGCCACTCTCCTTCCAGATTCATATTGAATAGACCAGCCCAACGTTCGGCCATTTCAAGACCCGAGAAAAATCCCACGTCGGGGCACATCGGGATAGTATCGGTAATGCAGTACTGCCTGTCGGCGGCGGTCTCATAATTTGAAAGCAATATATCCGGCCTGTATTTTTTTAGGTCTCTTACTCTGTTTTCCCTGTCGTAATTTTCCTCTTTCTCTATGGCAGCTGTTTCAGGAAGCCTGCTGCGGAAGCCTTCATCCTGAGAGTTATTCAATATGCACAGCTTAACTATATCCATTCCGGCGTCCATAGCCGTCTTCAGTATCCAATCCAAATCATGGTTATACGTAACCACCATAAGTTTCTTTCCCGCGAGGGATTTTCGCACGTTTCCGATACGTTCACGATATATCCGCCTGTTTTGCTCGGTTATCTCCTCAGCCTCCCTCTCTTTTCCGAAAAACTTTCCCACGCCTTTAAGCCAGCTTTCCGTCTCGGCAAATCCTACAGGAAAAGGGTCCTCATAAAACTCGGACCCGTATTCTTTTTTAAAAAAGTCTTCTAATATTATTCCCGTATAGTCCTTATACGCCAAGAGGTTGAGAGGGGCGGAGCAAAAATTCTTCAGAGAATCAAAATCCGTATTGCAGAGGAATCTGCAATTCACCCTCACGCCCATTCGGCTCAGGTATCGGCTCATGGTATTAAAATTACTCTCGGTATTTTTAGAAACTACCTTCTCAAATATTACATTCACGGTATTCTGACACACAGCGGCCGCCGGCTCTATTATCTGCCTTGCCAGCTGAGTGTATGCCATAAGCATTCCTTGCAGATAATCTCCCGTAAGGTTTCCGTCCGCCTTGAGGATGATGACAGGGAAATCCGGCTCCGACAAGGCCTTTGTCTTTTCGATATCGTCGCCTATTATTCCTGCCGGGCAGGAACTTACGACAATTACGGCCTTCGGTCTCGGCTTTCTATCTTTGATTTTTAAAACGGTATCCAGCAGCTTTTCTGTTCCGCCGAATACCATATCGTCCTCGGTCATCTCGGTAGATACCATGTTAGGAACTATGGAAGAAGGCAGTATGACGCCTCTTTCAAACAGCCTGCGCCTGCCCGAGGAACTTACTCCTTGGTATGAAAGATATATACAGCTTTTAGGCGAATGAGCCAATATCACGGCGTCCCTTATATGTATGCTCATATTCATGGCCCCGTTGAAGGCGCAGCCGTGGAGAGGCTCGTCTCTTAGTACATTTTTAGAGAGATATCCCGACTGGTATCCGTCGTAATCTTTCTTATCTTCTTCGTCGCTTGCCGTCCGGACTTCGCTTGCCGTCTTTGAGGCAGCAGGCAAAGTTTTGCCGTTAAGTATGACTTCTTCAAGGTCCTCATCAGAAAGAGGCTTGGCTGGATATAATTTCGGTCCCGATAATATCCTCGCCGCTATATCGTTGAATATTTCCGCAATTTCATTCCGGCCTTCAGTCATTTCCATGACTGTGACGTTCTTCTTCTCGGCCAAAGCGAATATATCGTTCCTCGGTACTTTGGCAAATACGGGAAGTCCTACAGCCTCCGAAAATGCTTTTATTCTTTCGTCTTCATTTTTGACGTTTCGGCAGTTGTACAGTATTCCCGCCACTCTGCGCTCCTGGCCGTCATAATTTTTTATTCCTCTAAGTATATTGTTGGCCGCGTATATGGACATATACTCTCCCGAGGTCACAAGGAATACCGTATCGGCGTATTCTCTCCTTATGGGTACGGCAAACCCGCCGCATACCACGTCTCCGAGAACGTCATAGACTATAGTATCGTATTGTTCCTTGATGTGAAGTTTATCTATCAATTCAAAAGCGGTGATTATGCCTCTGCCTGCGCAGCCTACCCCCGGGGTAGGACCTCCGGCCTCTATACAGCCTGTCCCGCAAAACCCGCAGGTTAAAATATCCTCCGTCTTATAGTCTGTCGGATTCACGCATTTTATGTAGTCCAGGACCGTGGTTATCCGCTTTCCTCCCATTAAGAGCCGAGTAGAATCGTGCTTCGGGTCGCAGCCTATCTGGAGAACTTTCTTCCCCGCCATGGAAAGGGCGGCCGATATGTTGGAGCTGAGGGTGGATTTTCCTATTCCCCCTTTTCCGTATATGGCTATTTCTTTCAAATACTTACCTCCTTATATATCTTCTGTCTATTTCTCATCTGCCGCAAGTTAAAATATGCGAGGGAAAGCCCGGCGGTTTCCCCTGCGTCACGGCGGGGAACATGCTCTGAGACCTGTCTCGCAAGACCGTTGACAGATGTTTGATTTTAGCATAGTATAACTTTATATCATCATAAAAAATTATACTCTAAATCGACATTTTTTACAAGTAACCTAAAGGGAAAGGATATACGGACATGACTGATAAAAAGAAGTTTACGGCCTCTTTCAGTACGGGAAAAGACTGTACTCTGGCCATATATAAGGCGATAAAGGCGGGCTATGAGCCGGCAGGTCTCATAACCACGAGAAATACGGACGGCAAAATAGCGTGGTTCCACCAGCTTCCCCGGAACGTGCTGGACCGGCTTTCTGATTGTATCGGTATCCCTATATTTCTCATGCTCACCGGCGGCAAAGATTATGAAAAGAACTTTCAGGAGAGATTGCTGAAGATGAAAGAAATGGGCGCGAAGCTCTGCGTCTTCGGCGACATAGACATTCAGGCTCACAAGGATTGGGGAGAAGCCCTGTGCCGAAGCTGCGGCCTTGCGCCCCTCTATCCTCTCTGGGGAATGTCCCGCAGACAGGCTGTAGAAGAATTCATAGAGAGCGGTTTTAAGGCCCGCATAACCGCCGTGGATACGACTAAGATGGACAGGTCATATCTGGGAGAAGCGATCACTCCGAAACTCATAGAAAAATTAGAGCAAGACAACGTAGATGTGTGCGGGGAAAACGGAGAATATCACACTATAGTTACGGACGGCCCTATATTTAAAAAGCCTCTCGAGATAACCTTCGGTTCAGAGGAATTTGACGGCCGTTACGCTACCTTATCTGTGATGTGACTTGACGGCTGCAAAAAGATACTTAAAACGAGTGGGCCCGCGCCCACTCGAAACGCCAAAAAAGCTTAAAACGAGTGGGCCCGCGCCCACTCGTTTTCTCAATAATCACTATCTTGAGTGGGATCCACCCCACTCTTTTTACTGTAAATCTTAATTTCGGGTGGGGCACACTGGGGCACACTGGGGCGCACCCAACCACACACGATCGCACCCGACCGCACTCAACTGCACCCCGACTACGCTCAAGCATACCCGACCATGCGCAACCGCGCTCGACCGCACCCGCCGACCATACTCAAGCACACAGCCCTCGCGCCATTTCACACGCCCCTACGCTCTCACAGAGATTCTCTCTACAGTCCCACCATGAACTGTTCTTTTCTCTTGGAAAGTTCCTCGTTGTATATAGGGTCGCCGCCCTTATGCAGTTCCCTGACATAAGCGTGATGATTGCCCATTATTTCTTTATATTTCTCGCCTAAGATCAGAAGCGCCACATTCGAGCACTGATCGGCCACTCTCTCGAGATTTGTGAGAGCCTCTACGAAAGCCATGCCAGTGGCCGTGGTACACTCTCCTCTCTTAAGTCTTTCTATATGCCGGTTCTTTAATGTAATCACCATATCGTCTATGACTTCTTCCAGAGGTTCTACGCGCTTGGCTATATCGCTGTTCATAGAGGAGAAGGCTTCCACCGTTATAGAAGTTATTTCGAATACGGCGTCTTTGACTTTTTCCAGTTCCTCTTTTGCCGAATCTGAGAATTCCAGCTTGCCTCCCCTTATGTTCTGAGCTACTTCCATGATATTCATAGCGTGGTCTCCTATCCTCTCAAAATTGGTAGAAGTCTGCATCATGGTGCTGACTCTCTGGCTGTCGCTGTCAGTCTCAACGAATTTTGAAAGATTAACAAGATAAGTATCCATAGAGTCGGTAAATAAATCCATATTGTCTTCATTTTCATTTATTACCGATACTCGGTTTTCATCATATACATACAGGAGTTTGCAGCTTCTCTTCAAATTCTTCAGAGCAACTTCTCCCATGTGGGCGATGGCCTTACCTGCCTCTGAAATAGCCATTTCCGGAACTTCGAAAAGCTTTTCGTCCGGAACTTCAAGGTCCGCTCTGTCCTCTTCGTCCATCTTCGTAACCTTGATGATCCTCTGAGATGCGTCTACAAGTTTTCCGGCAAACGGCACCAGCACGATAGCCGTTATGAGATTAAACAGAGTCTGGAAATTAGCTATGGAACCGCTGTTTACAACGCTGTCCCATAAATTAGGGAAACCTCCCAGAGAATGAATCAGCGTCATCGCGATCATGAATAGGAAAGTTCCTATAGTATTAAAGAGTATATGTACTATGCCTACCCGCTTAGCGTCCTTAGAAGAGCCTATGGAGCAGATAAACAATGTTACTACGCAGGTTCCCAAGTTTATTCCCATTATCATAGGATACACCAGATTAAAAGTTATGGCGCCAGTGGCCGATAGCGCCTGCAATATGCCTACCATGGCCGAAGAGCTCTGGACCACCACCGTAAGTACCAGCCCTATAAGGATAGAAAGAATAGGCTGATTGCTGAATTTGGCCATCAGATCCATAAACATCTGTGATTCGGAAAGAGGGGATACGGCCGCCGTCATATTTATGATGCCTGAAAACAATATGCCGAATCCCATAAAGATCTCGCCCTTAGTCTTGCTGTTGGGCAGCTTTATGAACATTATCAGAAGAATTCCCACGAACATGGAAAGAGGCGCCAGCGTAGACGGCTTGATGAATTCGAGAGCGATATTGCCGCCCGAATCTATGTCCATGAGCCTGATTATCTGCGCCGTTATAGTAGTTCCTATGTTGGCTCCCATAACTATTCCGACTGCTTGTTTTAGAGTCAGTATTCCGGCAGATATGAGACCTACGGCTAATACTATGGTAGCTGTTGAACTTTGAATCACGGCTGTCACCAGCATACCCGTTATTACGCCGAAAACTACATTTTGCGTCGCCTTTCCCAAGGCTTTTTTCAGGGCAGGCCCCGAAGCGTTTTTCAGTCCGGCTCCCATCACCTCCATACCGTAGAGGAACATTGCCAGACCGCCGAGAAGACTTATGACTGAAAAAATATTCATTACTTATCCTTTCCTGCAAATATACCGCATTTATATCAGCTTAGTTTATTCTCTCTCGCCTGATAGGCTAAAAGTATTCGAATCAGTAATTTTTACGGCAATTATGCTGCCGGCAAGGCCGGGATTTCCTTCAAAGTTTACCAGCTTGAATTCATCCGTTCTGCCCTCGCATGTCCCCTCTTTGCTTCTGCTGATCCCATCTACCAGGACCATCTTCGTTTTACCCCTATAGCTGCGGTTTTTCTCCGCAGAAGATTCGTTGATGACCTCCACCAACCTGTTGAATCTCTCATGTTTTATTTCTTCCGGAATCTGGTCTTCGGCTCTGGCTGCCGGCGTTCCCTGTCTTATGGAATACAGAAAAGTGAAAGCCGAATCATAGCCGACGCGGCGCGCAAGATCCAAGGTATCTTCGAAATCCTCCTCGGTCTCTCCCGGAAAGCCCACGATTATGTCTGTGGAAATGGCTATGCCCGGAACCGCCTCCCTGAGCTTTCTCACCAGTTCCAAATACGACTCCCTGGTATACTTCCTGTTCATGGCCTTCAATATGGCATCGGAGCCAGACTGAACCGGAAGATGTATGTATTTGCACAGCTTGTCGCAATTTTTAAAGGCGTCTATCAGCTTGTCCGACAGATCTTTGGGATGGCTGGTCATAAATCGTATGCGCTCTATCCCGTCTATCTCTGCCAGCATATATATCAGATCAGTGAAATCGACTTGTCCGTCTCGTCCGCATCCCTTATACGAATTCACATTCTGGCCCAGAAGAGTTATCTCTTTTACCCCGTCTCTTGCCAGAGACTTCACTTCCCTGACTATCTCCTCCGGCTTTCTGCTTCTCTCCCGCCCTCTCGTATAAGGCACTATACAGTAACTGCAGAAATTATTGCAGCCGTACATGATATTGACGAAACTCTTATGCCTGAATAATCTCCTGGCCGGCAGTTCTTCCACTATATCGCCGCCCTCGGGCCATATCTCAAGCTGCTTTTTCTGCTGCGCATAGAGATTCTCCAATAACCGCGGCAGTTTATGAAGATTATGAGTGCCGAATACCACATCCACCCAAGGATACTTCTCCTTGAGGGTGTCTACTATGTGCTGTTGCTGCATCATACAGCCGCATACACATACGGTAAATTCCGCCTTGTCTGCCATTTTTCTCTTTTTAAGCTGTCCCAACGTGCCAAAAAAACGTTTGTCTGCATTTTCTCTTATACTGCACGTATTAAAGATCACAATGTCGGCTTCTTCCCTTGAAGGTGCTTGCTCATAACCTTTTTCTGACAACATTCCGGCCATTATCTCAGAATCGTGTTCATTCATCTGACAGCCGAAAGTCGTGATGTAAAATTTCCTCGGTCTCTCCAAAATTGTCTCCATTTCAATACTCAAAATATGTGCATCTCATTTTTTGTCTTTCGTCCCATGAGAAGTGAAGCCGCTTCTTCAGGCCGCATTTCACCTCTTATCAGGGCGCATATGCTCTCGGTTATAGGCATCTCTATGCCGTACTGTTTGGCCAGAGATTCTGCCGCCTGTGCAGTTGATAAGCCTTCGACTGCCATTCCCACTTCTTCTGCAGCTTCCGCCGCCGGTATTCCCTTTCCCATGAGTATACCGCACCGCCTGTTTCGTGAATGCATGCTGGTACATGTAACTATCAGATCTCCCAGGCCGGTAAGGCCAGAAAAAGTATTTATATCGGCTCCCATGGCACAGCCCAGCCTGCACATCTCCACCAGTCCTCTTGTCATCATGGCGGCTTTGGCATTGTCTCCGAATCCCATTCCGTCGGATATGCCTGCTCCCAGAGCTATTATGTTTTTAAGAGCTCCACCAAGTTCCACGCCTATCATGTCATCGTTGGTATATACTCTTAATCTCTCTGTATTGAAGATGTCCTGTATCATCAGAGATAGCTCTCTGTCGGCTGAGGCTGCGGCTACAGTCGTAGGCAGCTTTCTTGCGATCTCCTCAGCATGGGAAGGGCCTGAAAGGACAGCATACTTCACGTCTGTCTTTATCTGCATGGCTATCTGAGAAAGTCTCATCAGACTGCCCTTTTCTATTCCCTTAGCCACATTTACGGCCACAGCGTCAGAAGGCATATATACGGCCGCTTCTTCAAAAACCTTTCTGAAGTTCTGAGCAGGTACGGCAAATACAACTATTGACGCGTCTTTCAGGGCAGCTTTCATATCATGGATCATCTTCAGTTCTTTCGGAAGTTTTATGCCCGGAAGGTAATGAGGATTCTCTCTCGTTTCTTCCATCAGCGCCAGCTGAGATTTTTTTCTCCCCCATATGGAAGTATCATAACCCTTGTCTGTAAGCGTCACGGCAAGAGCAGTGCCGAAGCTGCCGGCCCCTATGACAGTTATCTTATTATTCATATCTGTTCTTCCTTCTTAGAAAACATCTTCGGCTCTTGGCCCTTTATGAGTCTCTTTATATTAGGTATATGTTTGATAATTATTATTACGGCCATCACACAGCCCACCGGCAAAAATCCCGGCTCGAACAGCCAGCACAGCAGTGGAAACGCTGCGGCGGCCAGCAAAGAGCCTACCGACATCCTCTGAGTTGCCGCCAGTCCGATGGCTACCACCAGAAGTTCTATGAGCGCCAGATACCATTGAACCGCCAGAATAGCTCCGAAAGCCGTAGCGACGCCTTTACCGCCTTTGAATCTGTAGAAGCAGGGCCACACATGGCCGCAGAATACCGCCAGAGCGCATACCGTTCCTATGGTATAGTTACCGAATTTCATTCCCAGGTATACGGCCAGAACGCCTTTGCACACATCTATGATGAGAGTTATGACGGCAGCTTTCTTGCCCAGCACTCTCAGCGCGTTAGTAGTTCCCGCATTGCCGCTTCCTTCTTTTTTAATATCTACGCCCTTAGCCTTTCCCAGCAATATGGACGGCGATATGTTTCCTATGAAATAAGCTGCAGTGACCCATATGACAAATTTTATCACGGACATAGCTATTCTCCCTTTTCGCCTTTCTCTCTGAATACGAATTTTATAGAAGTGCCTTCAAATCCGAACCCTTCTCTTATCTTGTTTTCCAGATACCTCGCATAGGAAAAATGCATCAGATCTCTCTTATTGATCTGGAAGCTGAACAGCGGCGGCTTTACCGCCACCTGGGTCGCATAATATATCTTCAGTCTCTTTCCCTTATCCGAAGGAGGCTGTTTCATCATCGTCGCGTCCTGTATGAGGCTGTTGAGCTGTCCTGTAGGGACTCTCATAGCCCTCTTCTGGGCTACATATTCAGCCATCTCCAGCACCTGATATATCCTCTGTTTTTCCGCCACGGATATGAATATGACAGGAGCATAAGACATGAAAAGCAGCTCCGATTCTATTTCTTTTTTGAAATCGCGCATGGTGTTGGTCTCTTTTTCTATGAGATCCCATTTGTTCACCGCTACGACGATACCTTTTCCGGCCTCGTGAGCTACTCCCGCTATCTTCTTATCCTGCTCCGTAAGGCCTTCTGCTGCGTCGATCATCAAAATACATACGTCGCATCTCTCGATGGCTGCGACGGCTCTGACGACGCTGTAGCGCTCTATGTCCTCATTTACCTTGCTTTTTCTCCTGATACCGGCCGTATCTATGAGTATATATTTTTCTCCGTCTTTTTCGAAGGGAGTGTCTATCGAGTCCCTGGTGGTTCCGGCTATGGGCGACACTATCACGCGCCTCTCGCCTAAAATACAATTTATCAGAGACGATTTTCCCACGTTAGGCTTGCCGATCACGGCTACCTTTATGGTCTCATCATCTTCTGTATCGGAGCCTTCGGGAAAGCTGGCCACCACCTCGTCGAGCACGTCGCCGAAGTTGAGCATGTTGGCGGCAGAGACAGGTATAGGCTCTCCCAGTCCCAGCTCATAAAAATCATAGAAGTCATCGGGAAGCCTTGTAGGCTTATCTATCTTGTTGACCACCAGAATCACACGTTTTCCCGTGCGCATCAGCATCATGCCCACTTCTCTGTCTGCCGTAGTAAGGCCTTCCTTGCCGTCCACTATGAAAAGTATGACGTCGGCCATATCCATGGCTATCTGGGCCTGCTCCCTCATCTGAGAAAGTATCACGTCCTGACTTTCAGGCTCTATGCCTCCCGTATCTATCAGGGCAAAATGAACGCAGTTCCATTCGGCTTCTGCATATATTCTGTCACGGGTGACGCCGGGAGTGTCTTCAACTATGGAGACACGTCTGCCTACTATTTTATTAAAAAATGTTGATTTTCCTACATTCGGTCTGCCGACTATGGCGACTATAGGTTTACTCATCGAAAATTCCTCCTATAAACTCTTCGGGAACGAATTCCTTAAGATCCTCTATTCCCTCTCCGACGCCTATATACTTGATAGGCATATCGAATTCATCGGCGATTGTGACAGCGATGCCTCCTTTGGCAGTTCCGTCCAGTTTAGTGATAACGATACCTGTTATATCTGTCACCTGGCCAAACTCTCTGGCCTGAGAGACGGCGTTCTTACCTGTGGTGGCGTCCAGCACCAGCAGCGTCTCTTTCTTTGCTTCGGGGAACTCTCTTTCTATCACTCTGTTCATCTTTGAAAGTTCTGTCATCAGATTTTTCTTGTTCTGCAGTCTACCTGCCGTATCGCATATGAGCACGTCTGTCTTTCTGGCTTTAGCCGACTGAATAGCGTCGTATATAACCGCAGAAGGGTCTGCGCCTTCCTGATGGTGTACTACATTTATATTATTTCTTTCTCCCCATATTACCAGCTGCTTAGCGGCGGCGGCCCTGAAAGTATCTGCCGCGGCCAGCATGACGGTTCTGCCCGCCTGCTTAAGCTTATATGCCAACTTGCCTATGGTGGTAGTCTTGCCGCCGCCGTTTATGCCTATGACCAATACGATGAGCGGGTTTTCGGCAGAAAGCGCGTGCCTGTCGCCCTTGTCCACCAGCTCGGTCATTATCTTTTTCAGGGCGGTCTTTACTCCTTCCGGGCTGGTTATATAATCGTTCTTTATTGTATCCCTGAGCCTTTCCATTATAGTCATGGTTGTATCCATGCCTATATCGGAAGTTATGAGTATTTCCTCAAGCTCATCCATCAGATCCTCGTCTACCTCGGCTCTGGCCATTATGACATCGCTTATCTTTTCGGACAGCCTTCCGAAAAACGATTTTTTTTCTTTAAAAAGTGACATTCTTGATCCCCCTTCAAATCTATAAATCGGAGCTCGGCTCCCTCAGGGCCGGCGGCCGGCGTCGGCTATAAGTCAAAATCGTCTCCGAGTCTCAATGACAATACTTTGGATATTCCATGCTCCGGCATCGTGACTCCGTAGAGCACGTCGGCATGCTCCATGGTCGCCTTTTGGTGAGTCACTATAGCAAATTGTATATCGTGGAAATTGCGCAGATACTTCGAAAATCTGTCTATATTATTGTCATCTAAAGCCGCTTCCACCTCGTCCAGTATGCAGAACGGAGTAGGTCTTGTCTTAAGCACTGCAAACATCAAAGCTATAGCCGTCATAGTCTTCTCGCCGCCGGACATGAGATTTATATTCTGCAGTTTCTTTCCGGGAGGCTGCGCGACTATCTCTATGCCCGCCTCTAGAGGATCTTCCTCGTTATCAAGTCTGAGTTCTGCATGCCCTCCGCCGAACAGCTGCCTGAATATTTCTTCAAAGTTTATCACTACCTTGTCAAAATTATCTTTGAACCTAGTCTTTATAGTTCTCTCCATATCGTCCACTATAGCCTTAAGCTGATCCATGGCGCCGGTGATATCGCTTCTCTGTTCCATCAGGAACTGATATCTTTCGCTTACCTGAGCATATTCGGCTATAGCGCCCACGTTCACATCCCCAAGTTCCCTCAGTCTGTTTCTTATCTCTCTGCTCTCCTTCTGGGCAGGGGACATGGCAAAGTCCTCTTTTTTGAATTCTATGGCCTGAAGATAGGATATCTCGAAATCCTCCCACAGCTTTTCTTTAAGAGTATCAAGCTGAGTCTCATTTTTGGCTGCTCTGATCTCCTGGCTGTATTTCTGATCCTGATAAGAATTGAGAGTCTCCGCCGCTTTGGCCTGATTTTCGGCCATCTCCTCTATTTCAGCCGAAAGCCGGCCTCTCTCTTCTGTTACTCTTGCTATGTACTCTTCAAGCATGAGCTTCTCCTGGGTCTTTGCTTTTACTCTTTCTTCCACATCCTCAGAGCCCAAAAGTATAGACTTCTTCTCTTCTGAAAACTGATTCAGCATCAGGCTCTTCGCCTCTATCTGCTGCTCTATCTCGTTCATGCTGTCTTTGACTCTGTTCAGAAGCTTCATCAGATTTTCCTTATCTGAGTCGTGTTTGTTCTTTTCTATCCTGGTGGCAGTTATATCATCCGCAGCCTTATCGGCCGTTTCTTTTAATGTGTCATGTTCCTCCATAAGCTTTGTGATTTCTGCTGCTGCATCCTCGCCTGCTTTCTGACATTCTTCTGCTTCGGCAGTAAGTCTCTGTGCAGTCTCCTGAGCCTCTCTGAGGTCTTTATCTATGGAAAGAAGCTGCTGATTATAGCGCTGATCGCTTCCGGACATCTCAATAAATCCGGCCTTCAGAGTCTTGAGCTGAGCGTCGGTATCGAAGGATTCCATCTGCAAGGATTTTTCTCTTGCCTCCAGTTCTTCTTTTTCTTCCCTCGCAGCCGATATATTCGATTCTAAAGCGCCGCGTTCTCTTTCAAGTTCGTTGCTTTTTTGAGAAATTTCTCTTATCTGATCTGTCAGACGGCCTATCTCGCTCTTTCTTTCCAGCAGATTAGCCGTGGCGTTTTTATATTTTCCGCCTGTGATGGCTCCCTGTCCGTTGACGATCTCTCCCTCGACTGTGACAAATCTAAGGCCGGCCTTCTTGGAAAGGTCGATGGCGTCCTGCATTGTTCTGACTATAGCCACCCTGCCCAGCAGATACTTAAACACGCCGTCATATTTGTCGCTGTACTTGACTATATCGCAGGCCAGACCTATATATCCTCCTGAAGATGTCACCGAGGGAGGAAGGGCAGCCTTATTTCCTCTTATGGAGGCCATAGGAAGGAAAGTCAAACGTCCCGCTCTGTTATCTTTAAGGGCCTTTATGGCTTCTTTAGCGTCGCTGTCTTTTTGGCATATTATATTCTGCATAGACGCTCCCATGGCAGTCTCTATGGCCACTTCAAAACCTCCGGGAACTTCCATGAGTTCTGCCGCCACTCCTTCTATACCTCTGAGTCCGCTTTTCATCACGAATCTGACAGCGCCGTTATATCCCTCGTAGTTATTTTCCATCTCTTCGATGGTCTTCTTTCTGGCGTTGAGCTGGCTCATCTTTATATTGATGTGGCTCAGTTCTTTTTCGATTTTATTTTTCTCTTCTGTAAGTTTGAGGAGTTTCTTCCTGTTTTCTTCTGCGGCTTTTTTAAGATCCGAAAGGTTCTCCCTGATCCGTCCGCTTTTCTCCTCCTGGGTTCTTATCTCTTCTTCCCAGGTCTTTCGGTCTTCTGACAGTTTCTTGCTCTCCTGGCCGATCTGCTCTTTTCGCTTCATGAGAGAAGCCCTGTAGCTTTCCATGCTCTTGGCCTCTGAATTTTTAGACGATCCCATATTGTACAATTCGTACATCTTGTTTCTGTTATCATCTATGCCGGCCAGAATTTCCGACAGCTTCGAGTTTATCGCTGCAGCATTTTCTATCTTTTCTTTCAGATCCTCCTCGGCCGCAGAAAGTCTGTCTTCTATCTCTTTTCCCTGATCTGAAAGGCGTTCTGCGTTCTCAGCTTCCCGGTCTCTCTTCTGTCTTAACTCTTGGATTTCCCCTTCGACTCTTTCGGCGTCTCTCTCAAGTGAGCTCAGCCTTTCGGCTTTCATCTGGCTCTTGTTTGTGAGAGCGCTTATCTCTTCTATTCCGGCTACCAGCTTGTCCCTGGCCTCATTACTCAGCTGTTCCAGATTTTCATTTTTCTGCCTGCTTTGAGCTGTTTTCTCATCAAGAATACGTTTCTCCTGTGAGAGTTTTTCTATTTCTGCCCCAAGACGGCTTATATCTTCTCTGACTGTCTGGCTGACATCTTCGAGTTTTTCTATATTTTTCAGAGTTATGTTTATCTCGAGTTCTTTAAAACGCTCTTTGAGCTTCAGATATTCCTCTGCCTTGACGCTGTCGTCTCTGAGGCCGTCTATACGGCTTTCTATCTCGCCTATTATATCGTTGACTCTTTCAAGGTTGGCTCTGGCAGAATCAAGTTTTCTCTCGGATTCTGCTTTTTTGCTTTTGTACATTACAACGCCGGCAGCTTCTTCAAAGATCTCTCTTCTGCTCTCCGGTTTGCTGCTGACTATCTCCGATATCTTACCCTGTCCTATTATAGAATAGCCGTCTACACCTATGCCGGTATCCATTATCAGTTCCCGTACGTCTCTCAATCGGCACTGATTGTTGTTTATCAGATATTCGCTTTCTCCCGAACGGTACATTCTCCTGGTTATGGCTACTTCATTGTAATCTATGGGCAGTATGCCTGCCGTATTGTCTATGACAAGAGTGACCTCCGCCATACCTCTGGACTTTCTGCTTGCAGTCCCGGAAAAGATGACTTCTTCCATCTTACCGCCTCTGAGCATCTTGGGACTCTGTTCTCCCAGCACCCATCTTATGGCGTCGCTTATATTGCTCTTTCCGCTTCCGTTAGGGCCGACGATACACGTAACACCCTCATGAAACTCTATGACAGCAGGTTCTGCGAATGACTTGAACCCGTGCATTTCCAGCCTTTTAAAATACATCCGTTTCGCTCCTGTTCAAGCGTGCAAGGGCTTCTTTTGCCGCGTTCTGCTCCGCTTCTTTTTTGCTCTTTCCGCTACCCTCTCCCAAGATGTTTCCGTCATATGAGAGATGGACGAAAAATGTCTTATCGTGGGCAGGGCCTTCTTCTCTGTCCGTCTTATATACTATGGAAATGTTCTTTCCGCTTTTCTGGAGTTTCTCTTGTATTTCCGACTTATAATCGGAAAACAACTTTCCTGACACGGCTTCTTTTATTATATCGTCAAAGGTTTTTAAAACAAAACGTTTGGTGACTTCGTATCCTGCGTCAAGATACAAGGCTCCTATCACTGCTTCCAGAGCGTCTGCCAAAATAGAGTCTCTGTCTCTTCCTCCGGCCATCTCCTCGCCGCGTCCTATGAATATATATTTTCCCAGCTCAAATTTTCTGGCTGCTCTGGCCAGAGAATCCTCGCATACTATGAGGGCTCTGGTCTTAGTCAGCTTTCCTTCTGTCCCTCCGTCTATACGATGGAAGAGTTCTGCGCTGACTATAGCGTCAAAAAAGGCGTCGCCTAAAAACTCGAGTCTTTCGTTGTCCTGATGCTTCGTATTCTTTTCTCTGTTGTACGAGCTGTGGGTAAGAGCTCTCTCCAGATATATCTTGTTATTGAACTTATGTCCTATCTCTGATTCAAATTTGCTAATATTCACTTAAAGTAATCTCCTCGATCTCCAGCACAGAGTTTTGAATGGTGTCGACTACGTTTTCGGAAACGTAAGGTATCCCCTTGAGGATAGTATTTTTGACAGCATTGGCGTTTGAAGAGCCGTGCATTTTGACGATGGGGCCCCTCACTCCGAGTATAGGAGCTCCTCCATATTCCGAGTAGTCGAACTCCTGCTTTAGTTCTGTCATCTTGTCTATCAACAGGGCCGCTCCAAGCTTGGCTTTTACTCCGTCTGTAAACTTTTTCTTTATGACCTGCAGAATGTTCCAGGCCAGTCCTTCCGTAAGTTTCAGAAGCACGTTGCCTGTAAATCCGTCTGTTACTATTACGTCGCATGCTCCTTTAGGCACCTCTCTGGCCTCTACATTTCCTATAAAATTGAGATGGCTCTGTTCCAGAAGGTCGTATGCGGCCTTAGTCAGCGTAGAGCCCTTAGCCGCCTCTGCGCCTATATTTACAAGTCCCACTTTCGGGTCTTTTCTTCCGATAACTTTTTCCATATAGATGTTTCCCATTATGCCGAATTCTAACAAATTGTTAGGCTTACAGTCAGCATTGGCTCCCGCATCCACAAGAAGAGACGGTATGCCGCCTACTATGGGATACACGCTGGCCAGAGCGGGCCTGTCTATACCTTGTATCCTGCCTAAGATAAATAACCCGCCTGCAAGAAGGGCTCCGGTGGATCCGGCAGAGATGAATATATCTCCCTCTCCGTTTTTGACCATGTTGATGCCCTTCACTATAGAAGAGTCCTTTTTAGATCTGACAGCTCTGACGGGAGCGTCATCGTTGGAGATGACTTGCGTAGCGTTTATTACGCTGATCTTCTCACTCTCATATTTATATTTTTTAAGTTCAGGTATTATCAGCTCTTCCTGTCCTATTATACATATGTGATGCTGTGTTTGTCTTGAAGCGAGTACCGCGCCTTCAACTACTGAAAACGGCGCGTTATCTCCGCCCATTCCGTCAAGTATGATCTTCATAATTTCCTCCTTCTTACTGGGCACAACTATACATAGTTTATATTAGCACAAAAAGGTCAAAAAGCCAAATATAAAAAACCTGACCTATCAGCCGGCCCCTCCTTTATCCGGCCTATTCTTTTTCTATACGGCAGAACTATGGTGCAGGCGGTCGCAACTTTTGCTATGGGAAAAGAAAGTCTCGGCTTTTCAAAAAATTCGAAGGTTTGCGGGAATTTTTGACAGCAAGCTGATAGGCATAGAAAAACCCCTTTCTTTAGAGCTTTGTCTGACAAAAGGGGTTATCTTCACAACCGGCGGTCGTGATCTTCATATGTATCAGGTTCGTCTTTAAAAACGGCCTCGTTTTTCGCTGCGCTTACACCAGCGCCTTTCCCAGCGCTCTGCAGTCACTCTTAGCCTCGTCATCCGGCGCATCATTGCATATGACGGCGTCGCAGACCAAGACTGCGCCGTCTTCTTTGCACGTCTTTTCCCAGTCTCTCATCCACTGGCCGTCTCCCCATCCGTAAGACCCAAAAAGAGCCGTCTTTTTTCCTGATAATTTAGTCTCGCAACCTTCAAACACCGGAGCGAACTCACTTTCTTCCAGAACTTCGTCGCCCATGGAAGGGCATCCGAACGCTATAGCGTCAAAAGAGTCCATCATAGAAACATCGAAATCAGTACACATCATCATTACGCCTTCTCCGCCGGCTTCTTTGACTCCTTCCAGCACGGCTTCGGCCATGGCTTCCGTGTTTCCTGTTCCGCTCCAATAAACTACTGCAACTTTGCTCATTTTATAACCTACCTTTCAAATTCGATGGATCCGGCGCTCCCCCGCATACAAAAGGAAATGGCTTATGTCTTGGGAGATCATGCGATCAGAAGCGCCTATCAGTTAGCTTTAACTAACTCAATATCTAAAATAAAAACCTTCTATAATCAGGTTCTATTACAGTATAATATCGTCCTCTTGTTTTTTCCACTCCAAAACAATACAGTTTTACTCCAAAACGACGCTCATTCAACCATCATCTCACTCTGCTGCCCTTAGAAAGCCCAATCTTCTATACTCTGCCGGCGATATTCCCATCACCTGCTTAAAAGCGGAAGCAAACTTGCTGGCATTATCATATCCATACTCGGCCGCTATATCCAGAACCGAGAGTTCCGTCTCGATCAGCCGCCGAGCCGCAGATCGCATCTTCATGGTTTTTATATAAGAATAGATAGTGACTCCGTAAACGCTCTTAAAAGCATTTTGCAGATGGCTCTGAGATATATTAAACTGCCTGGATAGATCTGCTACAGTCATTTTGCTTTTAGGTCTCTCCGCTATATAAGACGCAGTTTTTTCGGCGGCTGCCGCCTGGGTCTTGGAGAGCGCCTGATTTCGTCTGCAATCCTGACAGTTCATGGCGCTCAGTACCAGCAAGAGTTCCAAGATCTTGACTTTTATGAAGCCTTTTCGGTAATTTTCAGGAGTATTGCAAAGTTCTGAAAAAATCTGCGCTATACCCTTATCCCCTCTTATGATGCAAGTCCCGTCTCTTCCGCACAGTCTTTTTGCCATTCCTTTGGGCTCTACATCTACATCTTCCAATATGCACGACAGACAGCAGGGAGCAAGGTCTGTATCTATTACCACAGTCGTTCCTCTAAAACAACCGGCGGAAAAATCTCTCTCCGGAGGAAATCTGTCTCCGATAGCTACGAAAAGATCTCCCTCCATGAGGAAAAAAGATCTTTCTCCTATAGAGATAGACATCCGACCTTCCGCACAGTAACATATCTCTGTCAGACTTCCTCTGATGTCTATATCAGGTAGCCTGCCGGTCTTCTCATCATAAGATTCGGGTATGAGCCATATTCCTGGAAATATTCTGTCTGCTGAACTGATGACTGTCATTCCGCCGCCTCCTCCAAGGTAGCATCTTCTTTTATAGTCTTGACTCCCAGCATGAAATATAAGATATGGAATATCCATATGAATCCCAGAGTTATCCTTCCTGCCGGAATACCTCTCAGCACTGCAAAGCCTATGGACATCAGCACGGTAACTGTAATAATGAGACGTATCTTGGCAGCGCGGGTCATGCCTCTTCCTTGTATGTAGCTTTCCAGATTGTTTTTATATAGTCTTGTATTGAGGAACCAGTCGTTGAGCTTTTCAGAACTTTTTCCGAAACATATCGCTGCTAAAAGCAGAAACGGAAATGCCGGCAGCAGAGGCACAACTGCCCCTACGGCTCCAAGACCCAGCCCCAAGCATCCTACCGCAGTGTAAACTATCTTCTTAACATTCATCTTCCCTCTCCAATCTTTTCTTTTCTCTTTTACTTTCTATAAGATGACGTACTGCCATTACCGGATGGTATATTATCATCCGGGGCCCCGAAAACCTCATCACTTTTTTAATCTGCTGCCTCATATCAGGCGAATAGCAGTGTACTCTGCAGTTAGAGCAAAAAGTCTTAGTCTCCATAAAAGGACATCTGTCGCTTCTACTCCTGGCATATTCTCTGAGAGAGGAACATTCGGCGCAAAGTCCTCCGTCTTTAAATGCTTCAGCATGGTTTTTTCTGCAATACACAGAGATCATCAATTCTACGACCTCTTTCTCTCTTTTCCTCTTATCTTCTGCCGTCCCTCTCATCTCAAGCTCATCCTTCCCTTTTCGACGGAACAGACTTTGTCAGCGATCTGCACAGTAGACTGCCTGTGAGATACTAAGACTACAGTCTTGTTCTTTCTCTCTCTGTCTATAGATCTGAGTATGACTGCTTCATTGAGGCTGTCAAGATTGCTGGTGGGTTCATCTAAAAGCATAAAGTCCCCGTCATGCAAGAACGCTCTGGCCAGACCTATCCTCTGTCTTTCTCCTCCGGACAGCGTATCTCCCAGCTCGCCTACCTTGGTATCATATCCATCCGGCAGGCTCATGATGAAATCGTGAACAGAAGCTTTTTTGCACGCCTGCTCTATTTCCTCATCAGAAGCATCTAATTTGGCTATCTTTAAATTGGCCCTGATGCTGTCGCAGAACAGGTGAGTCTCCTGAGTCACAAAGCTCTCCATATTTCTCAGGTCATCTGTATTTATATCATCTATGTCGACTCCCGATATTTCTATTCGTCCTTTTCCGGCCTCCCAGAACCTCATGAAAAGCTTGAGCAGAGTAGATTTGCCGCTGCCGCTCTTTCCTACGATGCCCACCACCTGATTTTTTTGTAAATCTATGGATATATCTGAAAGCACCGTCTCCTCTCCATACCCGAAAGTAACATTTACGGCCCGAGCTCCGTCGAAGACTACTTCCCCTCGTCCTGTCACGTCCTCTACAGCCGGAGTTTCTTCTAATATGTCCAGGACTCTGCTGCCTGCCGCAAAAGTACTCTGCAGCGTGCTGCCCAAACCGGCCAGAGCCACACATGGGCCAAAAGAGCTCATTAGAGCTATGACCGGTATCACGACTCCTTCAAAGTTCACGCCGCCATAGCTGTATAGATACGATGCCGCAAACAACATCAGAAGATCGAAGATCAGAATGACAGTATTGGTGAAAGCCGCGTTTCTGCCCGCCACTCTTTTCATGTTGCTTTCGTCTTTCGAAATCCTGTCTGTTCTGTCGTTCATCTCCTTTAGCCTCTGTTCTCCGGCTCCGTACTGGATTATCTCCCCCAATCCTCTGAGACTGTCCAGGACATAACCGCTGAGATTACCCGCTCCGGATCTAAACTTCATCCCATCGTCGCCGCTCATTTTAGAGACGATGACAGGGATCAGCAGTCCTACCGTAAGATATGCGGCCAAGGCTATGAGTCCCAAAACGACGCTGTAGCTTCCTATGAACAGGCACATACCGGCGCAAAACAATACGGCGATAGCTACAGGCGATATGGTGTGAGCGTAAAACACCTCCAGCAATTCTATATCCGATGTTATCAGAGAGATGAGATCTCCTCTATTTCTCCCTTCTAATTTCGCCGGACACAGCTTTCTGAGAGTCCTGAATACCCTGTCGCGTATTACGGCCAGCAGTTTAAACGCTATATAATGATTGCATGTCTGTTCTCCATACCGGGCGGCCGCTCTTGCCACTGCGAAAATTCCTATAGATATGAAGATGGTCTTGACAGAAAAGGCAGTTTCTATTCCTATGACGTCGAGAACGGCAATTCCTCCAAATATAGTTATGAAAGCGGCGCACAGATGGCCGGCAAGCCCCAGTAATATAGCCAATAACATGTACCCCATGAGAGGCTTTACCATGCCTATGAGCCCTGTCATAACTTTAAATCCGCTTCTCTTATTCATCAGATCCACCTCCCGTATAATTTTCGAGCCCCTGCTGAGCCGTCCAGAGCCGCTCATATGCTCCTCCCTCTTTCAGCAGCTTCTCATGGCTTCCGCTTTCCACTGCAAGACCACTTTCCATCACATAGATGTTGTCGGCTCTGACCACGTTGGCAAGACGGTGTGAGATCAATATGACGGTCTTTTCTTCCGCTAAAGAATATATCTGTTCCATGATGCGGTTTTCGCTTTCCACATCTATATTAGAAGTCGCCTCGTCAAATATGTAAACAGGGCTGTCGTGGAGAAGAGCCCTGGCCAGAGCCAGTCTCTGGCATTGTCCTCCCGAAAGATTGGAACCCTTTTCTTCTATCTTCGTAGACAGTCCTTCCTCGTTCTTCAAAAATCCATCCAGGTCTACACGCCTAAGAGCCTCCCATAATTCTGCGTCAGCGGCATTCGGCTTTCCCATGAGTAAGTTATCCCTGACCGTTCCTCTGAACAGATAGCTCTGATGATTTATATATGTAATATTTTTCATGAGCTCCTCTTCCGAAATATCACTTAAAGAAACGCCTCCCACCAGAACTTTCCCCCGGTATCCTCTGTTTTTACCCGTGAGAATACCTGATACTGTCGATTTGCCGCATCCTGATTCTCCCACTATGGCAGTAAAGGATCCCTTTGGAAACTCCATGCAGACATCTGTGAGAATCTCCCTCTCTCCGTCATAAGAAAATCCTACTCTTTTCAGTTCTATGTCTTCGCAGACCGGATATTTTTCAGTCCCCTCCTGTGTTTCAGGAAGATCTAAAAAAGCAAAGATCTTATCGCTGGCCGCCATACCGTTCATCGCCACATGAAAAAACGATCCCAGCTGTCTCATAGGTATAAAGAAATCAGCGGACAGCATTATTATCAGAAGACATCCGGCCAAGTCTACCCTGCCCTTCATAAACTGCGTAACGGACATTATTATTCCTGCCGCTGCTCCTCCGTAAGCTATCAGGTCCATTATAGATATGGAATTGAGCTGCATGGTAAGAACCTTCATGGTGATGCGGCGGAATTTTTCGGCTTCTTCGTTCATCTGATCATTTTTGAATTTATCCGACTTATATATCTTGAGGGTAGTCAGACCTTGAAGATTCTCAAGGAACGTATCTCCCAAAGCCGTGTATTGACCCCAATATTTTGACAGCAGTTTTTTAGCCCACGTCTGTACGGCTGCGATGGCTATGGGAATGAGAGGAACGCATATGAGCAGAACTGCAGCCGCCGGCAGGTTTATAAAGCTCATATAAGCAAACAGCGTCAAAGGCGCTATCATGGCGTAGAAAAACTGAGGCAGATAAGCTGAAAAGTAAGTCTCAAGCTGATCTACCCCTTCCACTGTCACTTGTACGATCTCGCTGGTCTTAACCTTCTGGTTGTACGAGGCTCCTATGCGCAGAAGCTTTGCGTATATCTTTTCTCGTAGCGTCCTCTTTACAGCCTTGGATGAAAGGTAGCCCATCTTAACAGAAAGGACAGAACATGCAAAGCGGACTAAGGCCGCGCATAATACTGCCGTAAGAGTGATGCCAAAGGCATTATCTGAATCTTCTTTCGTAAACAGCCCTGCCAAAAACCATGTCACGGCAGTCATCATCACTATATTGGCCGCCAGTGAAAGCCACTGCAGAGCTACGTTGGCAGCTATGTATTTTTTGCTTTCGCTGATGGTATTTATCAGTCTTTTATTTATCATCATGTCTCTCTTCTCCATCGCTTTAGTTAGAATCCACTAACTTCAATTATTAAACAAAGCGGCGGACATGAGTTAGCCGCCGCTTACTAAACCAAAGTATAATATATGACGTTACTTTTGTCAATAAGATTCAAGCCGGCATGATCTACAGGGCTGTTCCCTTCTTCGGTATAAAAAGTCCCCTCATATCTATGCCTTCGTGCCTCAGAAGTTTTATCTTGATATCTATGCCGCCGGCATAACCCGTCAGACTTCCGCCGGCGCCCACCACCCGATGGCACGGTATTATCACCGATATGGGATTATGACTCACTGCTCCTCCCACAGCCTGGGCGGACATGGTTTCGACGCCCAGTTTCTCTGCCATCTGCAGAGATATATCTTTGTAAGTAGTCAGTTCTCCGTATGGGATTCGGCAAAGTATTTTCCATACCTCTTGCCTGAAATCGCTTCCCTCGGGGCGAAGAGGAAGCTGATCCGGACGCGGCTTCTTTCCGTCAAAATAATCATGGAGCCAATCTCTCGTCCGGCTGAAAACCAGCAGATCATCTTTAAATTCAGCCTCTTTGGGAAGACCTGCTGCAAAATACTTTTGGCCTTTAATCCATGCTCCGTTCAGATACTCTCCATCACTTGCAAGAGTTATAAGACCTACAGGCGATTCTATTTCGGTCAGATAAAACATCTCTTTCCCTCCTGTTTTGTAAAGGCCCCGCTTTTTCGGCGGGGCCTCTTTTATGTGTCTATCTTACCACAAAACATTTAAAATTAAACTGTCATAGTTTATGACGTCTTCTCCCAGCGCATTACTCGGCTGACATCACCCACTCTTTTAGTTCTTTGGCAGGCACAGCGTTGAGCATCTTGCCCGGCATCCATCTGGTTGTATCCGAACACGATTTTTTCAGCACGTCACAAGTATTTCCCATTCCGCTTCCTCCCGAAGTCGCAAAGGGAACTACAGTCTTTCCCGAAAAATCATAGCTCTCGAGGAACGTGTTTATTATAGTCGGCGCTACGTACCACCATATAGGAAAACCTATAAATACGACATCGTATTTTTCCATTCCTTCTACTCTTTCCTCTATCTCAGGTCTTGATGAAGGGTCGCTCATTTCAATGCTGCTGCGGCTCTGCTTATTCATCCAGTTCAGGTCTTCAGTCGTATATGGAATCTTCGGTTTTATTTCAAACAGATCGGCATCGGCTGCTTTAGCTACTTTGGCAGCCGCTCTTTCGGTAACTCCGCTGGCGGAAAAATACGCTACAAGTTTCTTTGACATTATCTCTCATCCTCCTTTAAATCGGAACCCCTACGCCTATAGCGGCGGGAACTCCGGCATCTGTTATAATTTTTCGTATTCTTCATCTGACACAGGTTCGAGCCATTGATTTTGAGTATCTTCTCCCGGGACTTCAATAGCTATATGGCTGAACCAGCAGTCCTTCTTGGCCCCGTGCCAATGTTTTACGTTGGCAGGAATATCCACTATATCTCCCGGCATTAGGCTCCTTGCAGCCTTTCCTTCTTCCTGATACCAACCTTCGCCTTCTATACATATGAGTATTTGTCCGCCTCCGCCGGCAGCTCTGTGTATATGCCAGTTATTGCGGCATCCCGGTTCAAAAGTAACGTTAGCCATGAGCAGTCCCGAGCGTCCCGGTTCAGTAAGCGGCTTCAGATAAGAATTACCTTTAAAGTACTGAGCATATGCCTCATTGGGCTCTCCCATACCGAACATTCCTCCGTGGGCAGTTTCTGCCCGGTCATCAGCATATACTTCTTTTGCCATATTGAATACGGCCCAGGCATTTGGCCATCCGGCATAAAAGGCCGCATGAGTTATTATCTCGGCCATCTCCTCTTTGGTGAGGCCGTTGTTTCTGGCATTTATAAGATGATATTTCAGTGAATCATCCACCAATCCCTTGCCCATGAATATACATACGGTCACCAGGGATCGGTCTCTCAGAGAGAGCTTATCTTCTCTTGACCAGATCTGGCCAAACAGTACATCGTCATTGAGTTCTGCAAATTTAGGAGCAAATTCTCCCAGACTATCTCTTCCGGCAGTCTGTTTTTTCATTTCTTTAATACCTCCTGATCTACTTGATTTCTTCTATCCATCTGCTGACTTCATCGCTGCTGTCATCAGCGCCTGCGGAGCTTACCTGCAGTCCTTCTTTTATCTGCGCTTCCGGTTCAGCCTCTCTTATAACAGAGACCGACTGAGAGATGCTACTGCTTCCCGAAGTGCAGAATGGAACTATAGTCTTTCCTGAAAAGTCATACGTGTCAAAAAACGTATTCATTATCCTCGGCAAGCTGCCCCACCATATGGGATAGCCTATATAAATGGTATCGTAATCTGAAAGGTTTTCTATAGTATTTGAAATAGCGGGGCGAGATTCAGGGTCGTTCATCTCTACATTGGCTCTGCAGCTATCGTCATTGTAATTTAAATCCTCTTCGGTATAAGGTTCTTCAGGTACTATCTCCTGAAGATCGCTTCCTGTCTGAGCAGCGATCTCCTCTGCTACGGCCTTGGTATTACCTGTGCAGGAGAAATAGACTACTATAGACTTATCGTCAGTATTTTGCTGCGCTGCCTGATCCCCTCCGCTGGCTCCCGAATTTCCTCCCGAGCAGGATGTCATGGCCATGACCAGCATTACCGCCAATATCGACGCCAGTAACTTTTTCATATTGTTCCTCCTTTATTTTTCTTCTTTATCTGAAATCTCAGATAATCCAATTTGTCAAGTTGTTCTTCTTTAATATGTATCGTTTCGAGAATATGCCGCCGCTTTTCATCCAGCATTTCTAACAGTTCCTCTGTCTTATCTTCTCTCTGCAGCGCTCTCTTCATGTACTCTCGGGTTTCCTTCTCGGAAAATCCCGCGTCATAAAGGGTTATCATCATGCTGAGTATTCCTACATTATATCCCTTTGGACTTTCTGCAGATTCTCCTGCCTCTTCTGCTACCTGCCTGATGATCTCTTCATATTCGTTCAGTATGTGATCCGATATCATGCAGCACTTTTGTATCTCTCCTTTTGTCATGGCAGAGTCTCCCTAAAAACACGACTTTAACACTTTCAAGATATCTTCTTTTCCCATCTTGAGATATCCTCCGCCTTTTACAGAAGATTCTGCTATATCAGAAAGCATATCGTCGGTGGCTCCCAGTTCTCTGAGAGTTTCCGGAAGTCCCAGTTCCCTGATAAATTCTCTCAGAGCCTCGATTCCCGCAAGGGCCGCCTGTTCTTTTGTAAGCTCATCTGTATCGATATTCCAGACTCTCTTTGCATATCTGACAAATTTGTCTATGCCGTCTTTGTAAATGTATTTATAATACGGTACAGAGATGACCGCAAGGCCCTCCCCGTGAGGGCAATCCGTATAAGCGCCCACCTGATGTTCGATCATATGAACTTCCCAGTCCTGTTCTTTAGAAAGTCCTGTTATCGTATTCAATCCCATCGTCGCGCACCACATGATATTGCTTCTGGCCTCGTAATCCTCAGGAGCTTTCATCGCTGCTCTTGAACTTACGATCAGGGATTGCATGATTCCTTCTATAATGTAATCTGTAGTATTATCGTCTGTTCCCGTAAAGTACTGCTCCATCAGATGCGACATTATATCGAAGACGCCGCTTACCATCTGTTTCTTAGGAACAGTAAAAGTATATTCAGGATTTAGAATAGAAAACCTTGGATTGACAATAGAAGGATAAGTCCTGCCTGCCTTTATCTTTTTCTCCTCGTTGGTAATGACGGAACCGCCGTTCATTTCTGATCCTGTTCCTGCCATGGTGAGAACGCAGCCTACCGGCACTATTTCGTTATCTACATCCTCAAAATCGATCCAATATCTCTGCCATGGGTCTCCCTTGCAGTATGCCGATACGGAAATCCCCTTGGCACAGTCTATTACGGAGCCTCCGCCCACGGCTAAGATGAGATCTGTATGATTTTCTTTTACCAGCCTTACGCCTTCCATCATCTGCATATAAGTCGGATTGGACTTGACGCCGGAAAGCTCCGTCACGTTCTTGCCGCACTTTTTGAGCACGGATATTATATCGTCATAGAGGCCGCTCTTTTTTATGGAGGATTTTCCATAGACCAACAGGATATTAGGTCCGTAATTCTCCAGCTCCTCGGATAAATATTTCATGGATTCTTTTCCAAAAAATATCTTAGTAGGATTATAAAAGTTAAAATCTAAATTCATGATTGTTCCTCCCTCTTCTCAAATAAAAATATAGGTACCCGTCTGCCGGATACCTATAGTATAGATACATCGCTTAAAAATGTAAAATGCTTATATTTCATCATTATCCATACCTTTTACGTATTCCTCTATGAAATATACCAAGGCGCCTGCCACATGTGACATGGCCTGATTTTTTTTCCACGCCAACACCGTATTGCTGGTAAGCGCAGGATAGAGGGGGATATACTTCATTCCCTCATAGCTGCAATTTAGCTTCAGATTCAAGAAGACTCCCATATTCTCTCTTACCAAAGTAGCCATATTATACGGCAGATTCCCGCGGGCAACGATTTCAAGCTTATCGGCATATTCTCCGAACCAGTTCACCAGTTCCCCTTTTATCATATCTCTGCCGGAAAGGATCAGCGGTCTAAAGGCCAGATCCTTTGGTTCAACATATTCTCTGAGAGCCAGATCAGAATCTTCTGACACCAAAACTCCCCATTCTTCTCTGACGGGGCTTCTGACGAACTCATATTTCCTGATGTCCACCGGCTCCAATAAAAAACCTATATCTAAAATTCCTCTTTCTATCCTCTCCTTGATATTGTCAGAATTGCCGCTGTATATATCGTATTTTACTCCAGGATGTTTTTCACGAAACGAAGTCAGGATACGGGCGAGAAGTCTGCTGTTTAAGTATTCGCCGCTGCCTATGCTTATCTCTCCGCTTAGTTCATCTTCTAAAACAAGCTCGCGTTTCGTCTTTTCTGACAAGGATACGATCTCCTGAGCCCTGCGCCTCAAAAGCATACCCTGTTCTGTCAGGACTATTCTGTGTTTGCTTCTGATGAAAAGCTTTACGCCCAGTTCTTCTTCCAGCTGCATCATTTGGCGAGACAACGTGGGCTGGGTCAGATGAAGCAGGGCCGCAGCCTTTGTAATATTCTCTTCTCTGGCAATAGTGAGAAAATAGCCTAAGACTCTGATATCCATGTTAACAGTACATCCTTTCTCATATCAATTCGTTCTCCGTAAGAAAATCCCTGGCCACTTCTGCCGGATCCCTGCCCTCTTCATCCACCTGATAATTGAGTTCCTGCATGACCTGATCGGTGAGGTATTCTCCCAGGCGGTCGATCACATCCTTTAGTTCAGGGTATTCCTTCAGTATATCTTCATTTATAAGCGGTATGGCATAATAAGGCGGAAAATATCCGTCGCTGTCCTCAAGAGTCATCAGCCCGAATTTCTTAAGCATACCGTCGGTAGCAAAGGCGTCAACTACCTGGGCTTCTCCGTTTTTCAAAGCTGTATACCTGGGTGAGCCGTCTATTCCAACTACATCCTTAAAATCGAAACCGTACTTTTCTATGAGTCCCGGCAATGTATCGGGACGATTCTGAAATTCGAGAGTCGTAGCAAGAGTAAGCTGAGAATCATATTTTTTCAGATCTTTTATGGTCTTTATCCCGTATTTTTGTGCTTCATTTGGATACATGGCCAGAGTGTAAGTGTTGTTCAGCTGCGCCTGTTTCAGAACGTCAATATCATACTTTTCTTTAAGTTCTTTCTTGCAGGTTTCATATACGAGATCCATATCCGTTTCGGCGTCGTGGCCCAGTATATTCATGAATACGGTTCCGGTGTAGTCCACATACATGTCTATTTCGCCTTTGCGCATGGCTTCGAAGCAGACCTGGCTTCCTCCCAGATTTTCTTTTCGTATGACTGAGATATCCGTATGAGCTTCGATATAGTCGGCATAGATGTTGCACAGTATTATCTGTTCTGTAAAGTCCTTGCTTCCGATCGTGATACTCTTTTCATCCTTTCCGAGGCTCCCTACAAAGGAATTGACCAATATGACTGCTGTCAGAAGGCCTGCGACGGCTATGACTGCCTTTTCGCGGCGCCTCTTCCTTTTAAGATTTTTCATCTCCGAAGCAAAGTTCTTCTGAAGGCTTACGGGTGTGACCAGCTTCTCTACTATTCCCATAAGGAAATCCACTATGAGCGCCAATATACAAGCCGGAATTGCCCCTGCCAAAATCTGCAGATTGTTCACAGTTCTGATTCCGGAGAACACCAGGTATCCCAGGCCTCCCGCTCCTATAAACGCCGCCATGGTCATAAGTCCTACGGCTGTAACTGCTGAAATTCTCACACCTGCCATGATGACGGGAAGAGCCATAGGAAGCTTCACCTTATAAAGTACCTGCCAGCGGGTGAGGCCTATGCCCCTGGCGGCCTCTACCATAGCCGGGTCTATGCCCGATATTCCTATATAAGTATTTTTTATGATAGGCAGCAGCGAATATATTATGACCATCACCACTGCCGGGAGAGTCCCTATCCCCAGCAAAGGTATAGCCAGGCCCAAAAGCGCCATGCTGGGCACCGCCTGAATGACGTTCGCCACTCCTACTATAGGTCCGCTTAATCTTTTTACATAACTTATCAGTATGCCCAGAGGAACTCCGATGACGATAGCAAGTCCCACCGCAATTACTGTCATCACTATATGTTCCAGCAGCAGCTCAGTTATCTGAGAGAAATGCTGGCTCATATAATTAAACAAAGATACCATCATCTCACCCCCTTATCCTTAGCATCGCCGCTGGTCTGATCGCCTGATATGAATTGTTTGCTCATGGTGGATACAAGGCTGCTGCTGGTCAGAAGTCCGGCCAGCCTGCCTTCTTTGTCTACCACAGGCACATTGCTCACATCGCTTTCTTCTACCATCTTGAGCACATCGACTATATTATCTTCTACATGGGCAAGATAATTAGCCTCATGCATCATGCCGCCGGCGTCAGCCAGAGGGCTGGCCCTGAACAGATCTTTTCTGCCGACTATGCCCTGAATACAGTTAGAATCATCTACCACTATCAGAGTGTCGATGTGATGATCATGCATCCGTTTTATACATCTGCTCCTGCTCAGATTGGCTTTGCAGGTCACAGGTTTCTTTATCATGAAGTCTTTGACCTTTATATACTCGGGCGAATCCCATATCCTGTTTATACCCACAAAGTTGGCGACGAATTCGTCTGCCGGATTTTTCAGTATCACTTCCGGAGTATCGTACTGCAAGATATGACCGCCTCTCATTATACAGATCTTATCTGCGATCTTGACTGCCTCATCCATGTCATGGGTGACGAATATCATGGTCTTAGCCATTTTCTCCTGAAGCTCCAGAAGCTCGTCCTGCAGGCTGCTTCTCGTAACCGGATCGAGAGCAGAAAACGGCTCGTCAAACAATACTATCTCAGGATCGCCTGCCAGAGCCCTTATCACTCCTATCCTCTGCTGCTGTCCACCTGAAAGCTGGCTGGGATATCTGTCCAGATATTCCGCCGGATCCAGATCCACCATTTTCATAAGCCTCTTTGTATTTTCGGCTATTTTACCTGCGTCCCTCTTCTCAAGCCTCTCTATGATCTCTATGTTCTGTCTTATAGTCATATGAGGAAACAGGCCTCCCTGCTGTATGACGTACCCCATCCTGCGCCGCAGCTTTACGGGATCGAGTTCATCAATATTCTCTCCGTCTATAAAGATATCTCCTGCCGTCGGATGTATCAGGCGGTTTATCATCTTCAAAGTGGTAGTCTTGCCGCATCCGCTGGGCCCTATGAGCACCGTGAGACGCTTATCCTCTATTTCCATGGAAATATCAGATAAAACGACTTTATCTTTAAATTCTTTCGTCACATTTTTAAATTCTATCATCCAAAATTCTCCCCCTTTTTCCCCTTTGTCATATAATATATTTTACTACAAAAACGGATTTTGTCAAAATCTCCGCTCCGATGCCAAGAGAGTTCTGCAATCTCTCTTTTATTTCAGAACTGATAATTTATCCCTTGATCCTTGACGCTTTGCATGGTAAAATAAAAACAGATATTATATTCCATCAATAATAGCAAGTGATGACATTGAGGAAGCACAGTAT